>VTLG01017368.1_pt1 | contig 95928 bp, 130 predicted proteins | sample 4694571 | NCBI WGS metagenome assembly VTLG01 (sample SAMN12604809, study PRJNA352737) | marine metagenome | biome: ENVO:00000447; feature: ENVO:00000209|ENVO:00000569|ENVO:01000036; material: ENVO:00002151; isolation source: viral sequences binned using virsorter ... | reverse complement strand
AATGGAAAGGAATATTCAAGAAAGACATTTCCAAGAGGAAACGTGGTTTAATGAAAAGTAAATATATTGAAGCACATTTGAAAGTTGCTAGAATATATGGTGAACTTTCAACAGCAAATAGATTGCAAGTGGGGTGTATCATTGTAAAGGATGATAGAATTATTTCTATCGGATACAATGGTATGCCTTCAGGCGGTTCTAATGTTTGTGAAAAAGATAATGAAACAAAACCAGAGGTACTTCATGCAGAAGCAAATGCAATTACCAAGTTAGCAAAATCTACTGAATCTGGGCAAGACGCATATATGTTTTGTACTTATGCACCGTGTATTGATTGTGCAAAATTAATCCTGCAATCAGGTATAAAAGAATTTCATTATGAGGAAGATTATAAAAATTTAGATGGTATTAATTTATTAGACAAATATTCAAATGTGGATATTTTTAAACATCAACGTGAGTTAAGTTTTCTTGAATATATAGAAGGAGATTGTTATGACGAAGATGCGGGCGAACTTGGTTAAAAATTTAAAACAGAATGTAGTAAAAGTAAACTTCACTAAAGTTAATGGTGAGGAAAGAACAATGAATTGTACTTTACATGAAAGTGTTTTACCAGTCGCTACTATGTCGCAAAAAGAACGAAAAGAAAATAAAGAAGTTTTGGCTGTTTGGGATATAGATAAAAACGCCTGGAGAAGTTTTCGTTTAGATTCTGTTAATGAAACAAAAATAATTGAAGGTGTATTATGATTTTGACAGATTTTAGTAATATAATTGTTGGGAGTATTATGATTGCTCATAGGATACCCAATGAAGAAAGAACCTCGGAACCATTTATAAGACATTTGGTGTTAAATAGTCTTAGAAATTATAGAATCAAACATAAAGAAAAGTACGGTGAAATTGTAATTTGTACTGATAATTCCTCAAGTTGGAGGAAGGGTGAATATGAGTATTATAAGGCCCATAGAAAAATCCAGAGGGAGAAACAAGAGTCTAAGGATGGCATGGATTGGAACGCATTATTTAAGACTATAAATAAAATTATACTCGAAATTGATGCGTATTTTCCGTATAAAGTTATATCAATACCACACGCAGAGGGTGATGATATAATCGCAGTATTGAGTAAAATGGTGCCTGAAAAGAGTATTATTATTTCTAGTGATAAGGATTTCACGCAATTACAGAAATTTAAGAACATTAAACAGTATTCACCTATCCAAAAAAAGATGATAGTGAGTTCTGACCCTTATAAATACTTAAAAGAACATATAATTCGTGGTGATAAAGGTGATGGTATTCCAAATATATTATCAGCTGATAATTGCATTGTTGAAGGTGTGAGACAAAAACCTATATCCAAAAAGAAAGTTGAATTATGGATGAATGAGAAGCCTGAGAACTTTTGTCAAAATGGTATGTTGGATAAATGGAAACGAAATCAAAAATTAATTGACTTTGAGTTTATTCCGAAACATTTAACTGATGCTATTGTAGAACAATACAATAAACCAAAAGATGCACAAAAGCAGGGGCAGTTATTAAATTATTTTATCACTAATAAATTGAAAAACTTAATGGAACATATAGGAGATTTTACAAAATGACAGTTTATTTATCTGAGCTAATGAATGGAATTAGTAAAGCAAAAACTAGAAAAGAAAAGAAGCAACTTTTAGCAAAATATAAAACAAATAGTATGTTAAAATATTTTTTAGTCGGTGCTTTCGATCCTACAATCGAATGGAATTATGGTGGTATAATTCCAAAATGGAATAAAGATGATGCGCCTATTGGTTTGAGTGAAACATCATTATTTACTGTAATGCCTAAAGTTGGTATTTTTATGAAAGGTAATCCAAAGTCACAAGGATTGCACGCAGAAAAATTGACTGAAATACTTACACAAATATTGGAATCTATGCACCCGGACGAATCAGAAATGTTTATACAAATGTTACAAAAAAAACTTAAAGTAACTGGATTAACTGAAAAATTAGTTTTAGAGGTTTTTCCAGACTTATATCGAGAGGTAAGACAATGACAGATGTTGTTCAAGGAATAAATATAAAAGCCTTAGTTCTTGTACAAGTTACTAAAAGAAAAAAGGAAAAAAAAGACTCAACAGTAGTTGAAGCATTTCGTCATAAATATATTAAAGTTAATTTGGATGATGAAGAGGATCATAATGTGCTTGAATTACGTTGGAATGGTGAAGTTTATGAAGGTTCGTTTATGTGTATGACTATGACTTGCGACTATGATGTTGAGAGGAATTTTACTGCTAATAAAACAGTCATATCTTCAGGTACTGCAAGAGAAAATGTTATCGTGAAAAGGAAAAAGAGTGGAAGGCCTGTAAGTATGCAAACTTGAGGTTGAACCATGTATATCAAAAAAGATAATATTGTTATTAGTACAGTTCGATCTAATAAAAGTAAATACGAATATTATATTCCATCTAAGCATTTAGTTACTAGATGGTTTAATATTTTGAATGAAGAAATATTTAATAATGAAGTACATCCATTTAAAAACATATCTATAACAAGAAAATCTGATTGTCATGCTTGGCATCAGGGTTGTTATAATGGTGATTATATTTTTGGGGAATTATCTTTAAATGATACATTTGAAAATAAAACATATTTTTTATATACTTTAGCACATGAAATGATACATCAATGGCAATGGATGAAATACAATAAGACAGATCATGGACAAACATTTATGAAATGGAAAAATAAATTAGAAAAATTTGAAATACCATTAGGGGTTAGTATCTAATGCCTTTATATAATTTTGAATGTCAGGAATGTGAACATTGGTTTGAGGAATTTCAAACCATAAAAGAAATGGATGCACCATTAAAAAAACCTTGCCCATCCTGCAAAAAGACGGGTAGGGTTATTCGTATTATTGGTTCCGCAAGGATTATTGACAATGCAAGATTGGAATCAACAAAAGGTAGATTAAGACCGACAAAAGAATTTACAGAAGTTATGACAAGAATAAAAAGAAAACATACCGATTCAAAATTTGAGGTTAGATAATGAAAAAATATTTACTAATAGGCTTGTGTTTATTATTTTTTCTAGGTAATAAACCAACTACAGAAACACAACAAGAGGAGACTATTCGACCGTTATCGGAAATTCTTTTGTATTGTAATACAAGAGAATTTATTAAAGAGATGGCGGTCAAAGACTATATGTTGAGTTTAGCTGCAAGTGGTATCGTTAATGACGATAAACATAGAGCATTATTGTCTATGGAATTACTGATGAATACAAATAATAAACAATGGGCAATTATTTTCAATTATGCAAAAGAAAATCGTTCTTGCATTATTGGAGGTAATAGAATTATTTTATTTAGCCCACGAAAAAAAACATAAACCAAGGGGTTAAAAATGTACACAAGAAAAATTCTGTGTATTATTGTCTTTTTTCTGACTCTGGGAATAACAGATGTATCTGGAAATCATACACATAAAACAAGTGTTGTTCAAAACATACTCCCAGCAATCGTTGAAGTTCATGCAGATAGAAGTTTAAAAGATAGTAGTAAACAGTTTAAGAGTTCTGAACCACAGCGTAATAATGGTGGCTTTCGTTATAGGAATCAACCACAGCAAGGACAGGGTAGAAATAAAAATCCGAATCTTCAAGAACAAAAAGATGAACCGACACATATAGGTTCTGGTTTTGTTATTAGTGCTGAAGGTTTTGTTATAACAAATGCTCATGTTGTGAATAATGTTATAAAACACGGTGGTAAAATTACTATTATTTTTAATAATGATACTTCAAAAGAAGCAACATTATTTAATTATGATGAAGAATCTGATATTGCATTATTAAAAATTATAAACAAAAATAATAAAATATATCCATTTTTAAAGTGGGGTAAAAAACCAGAATTAGGAGAAGAAACTATTGTTATTGGTTCACCAATGAATCAATCGTTTACTGTTACATTTGGATATGTATCAGCAATAGATAGATTTGTTCCTAATGCCGCAGCATTTGTTCCTTTTATTCAAACTGATGCTTCTATGAACCCAGGAAATTCTGGTGGGCCGTTGTTTAATACAGATGGTCAATTAATTGGTGTTAATACCATGATTATAACTCCTGGCACAGCACCGGGCAGTATCGGTATTGGTTTTTCTATTGATGGAACATATGCACAGGCAATTATTGAAAAATTAAAAACTGGTAAAAAAATATTATGGCCGTTCTTGGGAATTATGTATCGTCCCTTAGAAGAAAAGGATATGAAAGATTTTCGTTATGGTTATGGTGCATATATACAAGAAATAGTAAAAGATAGTCCTTCTAATGATATTTTAAGAGTTGGAGATATAATTTTAAAAGTTAATGACGAACCGGTGAAATGGAAAATGCTTGCAACAAAAGTAAAATCAAAAAAGATTGGTGAAATTTTACGATTGGAAGTATTGAGGAATGGGCTTCGTATTCCTGTAGTAATGAAACTTAGAACTAATAAATGAAGAAAAAATTTATACACTTAAATGATTTTGATGATATTCAAGTACCAACACGAAAAGTAGTGGGTGGTAATAGAGTTTATGTTACACCAGGTGGAAACATATATCCTTCTATTACATCACTTTTGTCTTTGCAAGAAAAGCCAGGAATTGAGGAGTGGAGGAAAAGAGTTGGTGAAGCAGAAGCAAACCGTATATCTAAAGAATCTACGGCATTAGGAACAAAGGTTCATAGTTTGTGTGAAGATTATCTTTATAATGATACGTTGAAATGTAATGATGTAGAAGCAATTAGTATTTTTAATAGATTAAGATTTTTACTTGGAAATATTAATAATATTTACTGTTTAGAAGCACCGTTGTATAGTGATATGTTAAGTGTTGCCGGAACGGTAGATTGTGTTGCCGAGTATAACGGCAAGTTATCTGTAATTGATTTTAAAACATCAAAGAAAACGAAAAAAGAAGAATGGATTGACGATTATTTTATTCAAGCATTCTTTTATGCCGCAGCATTTTTTGAAATGACAGGTGCTATACCAGAACAAATTATAATATTAATTGCTATTAGAGATTCTTTTGAAGTGCAAGTTTTCAAAAAACCGTTGCAGGATATGGAGATTTACATTGACAAATTAATAACTATTATGAAAAAAAATCCAACTGTAATACAACAGACTTAGGAGAAGTAAGATGGCACAAGAATTTAATATCGAAGATTATGATGATAATTTCGATTTCGGTTTTAGTATTGTTGATGAAACAGAAGTTGAAGAATATGAAAGTAAAGTTAAATCCAGAGTTGCAGATGAAACCGGAAAAATGTCTGCAACATTGGAAGGAAAGATTGATGCTTTATTGGAACTAAAAAGTGGTGATACTACTAGAGTTGAAGAAGTAACAAAGAAACGTAAAGAAGATTTGTTAAAAGTTGAAAAACTAATTATGCCTTTGTTGTATAATTTGATGAAGAACCCAGATGATATTTACATTAAATGGCCTAATCGTAAAACTGTTATAGAGAAACAAGTTAAAAAAATTGTTGCAATAACACGGAGTTAAAATTAAATAATTTTTTGTTATAGGAGTATGAAATGATATATAAAAATTTTGTCGGTGGTGCATGGATAGATTGTTCTACAGGTAAAACATTTGAAAATAGAGATCCTGCACATACTGAAACAGTTATTGCTGAATTTCAAGATTCTTCAGCAATAGATATAGATCGTGCAGTAGAACACGCAGACCAAGCATTCTTAACATGGAAGAATACTCCGGCACCTAAACGTGGTGAGATATTGTTTAGGGCTGGAGAAATTCTTGTTAGAGATAAAGAATGTATTGCCAAACAAATGACTCAAGAGATGGGTAAGACATTGGCAGAAACAAGAGGTGATGTTCAAGAAGCAATCGACATGGCATATTATGCTGCGGGTGAAGGTAGACGTATGGCTGGTGAAACTGTCCCTTCCGAACTAAACAGTAAATGGTGTATGTCGCGTAGAGAACCAATAGGAGTTATTGGTGCAATTACACCGTGGAACTTCCCGATTGCAATTCCATCTTGGAAAGCATTTCCTGCATTGGTTGCTGGTAACACTATGGTTATTAAACCAGCAGAAGATACACCTTGGTCTGTTATTAAACTTGCTGAAGTGTTAGCAGAAGCAGGATTGCCTGCAGGTGTTTTTAATGTTGTAACTGGTTATGGCCCAACTGCTGGTCAACCATTACTAGAAAATCCAAAAGTAAAAATGGTTTCATTTACAGGTTCAACTGCAACTGGTAAGATTGTTGCCACAACTTGTGCAGAACATATGAAACCATATTCACTTGAAATGGGTGGTAAAAATGGAATTGTTATCATGGATGATGCAGACCTTGACCTTGCTGTTGACGGAGTAGTTTGGGGTGCATTTGGTACTACTGGTCAAAGATGTACTGCGTGTAGCCGTGTGATGGTACATGAAAATGTCCATGATGAATTCATAGAAAAACTAGTTGAAAAAACCAAAACATTAAGTGTTGGTTGTGGTCTTAGTTCTAAAACTGATGTGGGTCCTTTAATTAATATTAAGGCCATGGGTAAAGTTATGAAGTATGTTGCTGATGCAGGATATGCTGGTCATACTCCTCTTGTCGGTGGTAAAGAGTTAAGACATCCTAACGAAGATTGTAATGGATGGTTTTTTGAACCAACTATTTTTGATAATGTAGATATTAATGATACATTAATGCAAGAAGAAATATTCGGTCCCGTTGTTGCAGTAACGACATTCAGTAATACGAATGAGGCCATATGGATGGTCAATAATACTAAATATGGTTTGAGTGCGGCAGTTTATACTGCTGATGTTAATTTTGCATTTGAAGCATTAGAAAAAATTGAAACTGGTTTATGTTATATTAACGCATCAACTATTGGTGCAGAAATTCAATTACCGTTTGGTGGTATTAAAGGAACTGGTAATGGTCACAGAGACGCAGGAAGTTCTATGATCGAAAATTGTACAGAATGGAAATCTTGTATGGTAGACTATTCTGGAAAAGTACAAAAAGCACAAATAGATCACTAATAATTAAATAAAGGGAGAAGGCATGAGCAAAGAAAAAATTGCATTGTGTGATGATTTAGCAGATATTATGCCGCCAGAATACCATGAGTTAGTTGAAAATTCAACGTATGGTAAGCAAGATCGTGGTTGGAAAGATATAGGATCTTCTAAAGAATTAGTTGAACAACATTCTTTATGTGCTGGTTGTCCAGAGTCTATTGCATTTCGATATATTCTTGCAAGTTTGCCGAACCCAGAAGATACTGTCTTTGTTGGTTCTACTGGATGTACTAGTCTAGTATTCCCTCACGTTGCAGTACATAATATCCATTCTCTCTTTGGTAATCAGAATGCGATTGCATCTGGTCTGAAAAGAGCATTGAAAGCACGATTTCCAGATAGAGAAAAAGATGTAGTTGTACTTGCTGGTGATGGTGCTACTGTTGACATTGGTTTGGATATGACTATGCAATCTTGGTTTCGTCAAGAAAACTTTACTACTATTTGTTTTGACAATGAGTTGTATGCAAATACAGGTGGTCAAGAATCTGGACTTATGCAAAAAGGATTTGTTGCAAAGATGGCACCGAAGGGTAAGAAGTTTGAAAAAGTAAGACTAGTTGAAATTGCAAAAGAGGCTGGTTGTGCATATGCAACCATGTTGACTGTAAGTAAACCAAATAGAGTAGAAGAAGTTATACAGAATGCTGTAATGATTGCAAGAGAAATCGGACCTACATTTGTTCAACTTTACACTCCATGTATTCTTGAGATTGGTAAACAATCAATGGAAGGCTTGGATGAAATGAAAGACTCTGAACAAATTGGTGGAAGATTTGTTTCGAGAACATATATAACAGACGAAGCACAGGCTCTTATAGATAGATTGAAACAAGAAAAGAAAGAACGTAAGAAAGCTGCAAAAAAACTTAAACCTAAAAAAGAAATGGTACCTGCATAATGTCACTTGAAACTTTAAGACCCTCTCCAGCAATGCGAGAGTTTTTACCTGTTGAATACAAAGATTTAGTCGAACATGGCCCATATACTAATCGTAATGGGAAAGATACACAGACTGTAAAAGTCAAAGACATGGGTAAGTTCAAAGAAGTTATTGAAGAACATCCCATGTGTGCTGGTTGTGCTATGACACTTTTTATTCGTCTTGCATATATTGGTATGCCTAATCCAGAACATACAATTGTTGTTGGTACGGCAGGTTGTGGAAGATTAGCAATATCACAGGCTTCAGTTCCTTTTATTTATGGTAATTATGGTGATACCAATGCAGTAGCATCTGGATTGAAACGTGGATTAGAAATTCGTTTTCCCAATCAACATAAAGATGTTGTAGTTATGGCAGGTGATGGAGGATTAATTGATATTGGTTTCCAAGGATTGATGCACAGTTGGTTTCGTAGAGAAAAATTCACAACTATCATGCTTGATAATGAAGTTTATGGTAATACTGGCGGGCAAGAAAGTGGTATGACAAACCAAGGCAAAGTTCTCAAGATGGCACCTCGTGGTAAGTTCGGAGAGAAAGTAGATGCACTTGGATTAGCAAAAGTTGCTAAAGTAGATTATATTGCACGTTTAGCACCAACTAATCCTGCTCGTGTTGCAAGAACTGTTCGCCGTGCTATCATGGTTGCAAGAGATATTGGTTCTAGTTATGTTCAAGCATATACATCTTGTAATATTGAATATTCTATTCCTACACCATTAGTTATGCAAGATGCTTTTGACATAGAAAAAGAAAGATATGGTTTTGAAGAAATTATATCTGATCGTGCAAAAGAGTATTTACGGGATAAAGGAGAAAAAATAAAATGAATGATGTTGAAAAGTATGAAGCAATAGAAGCATTGTTTGAAGAACATCTCAGACCTGCATTAGCAGCCGATGGAGGTTCCGTAGAGGTGGATTTGGTTAGAGGTAATGAAGTTATAATTAGTTTTCAAGGTGCTTGTGGTTCATGTCCATCATCTGCTGGTGCAACACTTGCTGGAATAGAACGTACAATACGTCAGCATGTTTTTCCAGAAGCTTGTGTTATCCCTACTAATGCCTATGGTATGAATACACAGGACGAAACTGAGGAAATGAATAGTCGTTTTGGTACAGAACATCCGTTTGGCGGTGAAACATATGCTGAACAAATTGCAAAGAGAACAAAAAAATCACCATTAACAACAAATTGAAATGAGGAAAAATTATGGAAGTACATGATAATAGAACAATACATGAAGCAGTATCAGAATACGGTCAAGTAGAAGAACTTAGAATAGAAATAAGAAAACACCATGTATTACCCGGTGTTAATGTATTAGATTTGGTAATGGATGTTGATGGTGAGAAAATTATGGTACAAACTCAACATCAAGACGGAGATGAAGCCTTTCAAAAGTTTGCAAGAAATGCTCTTAAACTTGGTAAAGAATTATCTAAAGAGAATACATTTTTAGGAAGGCCTAAAAAATATGAGACTAGTTAAAGTTGAAGTAACAAAAACTACAAAACGTACTGTATATGATATTCCAGACCATGAGTTAATGAAGTTTGGTACACCAACTTTAATTCAGCATAAACTTCAATCAGAAGATTCAGACTTTATAGATTATTTGGAAGATGATATGCCGGACGATTACGATCCGGAAGAAATAGAAAGTGAAACCCGTGTCCATGAAACAGAATGGATAGAAGATGAATAATTTTTAAGGAGGTTTATTATGAGTATAGTTTTAACTGTTTTAGGAGCTTTTTTTGGTGCATGGATATATACTCCTAGTTGGTTTGACGATCCGGGATATATTTATCATAGTTCGCATGAAACATTACAACAATGTAGAAATGCAAAATTGGAAGATGGTGATGTTTGTGCTAACCATGAAAAACCGTTTCAATTATATGTGAGGAAAAAATGAAAATAGATAAATCATATCAGGTACAAAAACCAATGAATAAAAAACTTAAAGAGAGACCTTATGATATTGTGATGATGTATTGTAAGCTTTGTAAAAAAAGAATTGATTTAAAAGTTTTTTATCCTCTTGGTAAGAGTGAACATTTTCAATTGGTAAACTTACCGGAAAGAATTTCAAATCATTTGGGTACTCGAACAGTTGTTTGTAACCATTGTGATAAAAAATTCATACTTGAAAAATTGCCAGATAGTTTCATTGATAACTATACAATGAAATTAGATTGTTCCGGTATGTCTCCGGGCATGGAGGAATGGTATGAGGACGCTATACCCAAGTATTCTACTGATATATATGCTTGAACTTTTTCCTTACATTAATGCGTGATATTTGGTATAATGTTATTAAAGAATTGAGGAATTATGGAAGATTTTTTTAAATTGATAGGTGGTTTGATCGTTTTTGGTGCTTTAGCTGTTTATTCGTTTGCTTGTTTATTTGCACCTATTGGCATTCTTTATTTATGTTTGACTAAGTGAGGAGTATAAATGTTTCCTATTTGTGGTTGGACAATTAATGGTAAACCAGCAGTCATTGGTTTTGCTGGTAAAGCAAGAAGTGGTAAAGATACTGCTGGACAATATTTAGTAAAAGAATATCAATTTAAACATTATTATTTTGCAAAACCTCTTAAAGAGGGATGTAATAAAATGTTTAATCTCTCTGATGAGCAGATAAGAAATAAAGAAAAAGTTATTGAGCCTTGGGGTAAATCTCCAAGAGAACTTTATCAATTATTAGGAACGGATGTTGCAAGAACTATTGACCCTAATGTTTGGATAAAGAATGCTGAAATGTTTATTAAAAAACACCCAGGTTTTTCTGTTGTTATTACGGATGTTCGTTTTGCAAATGAAGCAAAATGGATTAGGGAAAAAGGTGGTGCAGTTGTTTATATAAACAGAGAACAAAAAGAAATTGAAGCAAACAGTCATTCGAGTGAAAATGGTTTGTCTGGTGAGGATGTTGATGTTTACATGGAAAATGATGGAACTATCAATGCGTTGTATGATAAAATTGAATCTTTAAGGGGATAATATTATGAAAGAAGGTATATTGTGGGCTTCATTAATTGCATTAGGATTTTTTGCAGTATCATTTGGAATATTTGAATTATTTTTAATTTAGATTGCTGTATAATCTTAGAGTGAAAGTTTTTTTGGACTCGGGTGCAATTCCCGACGCCTCCACCAATTCCAATGGCCTACTATGAACGGTTTACCAAATTAAGGGGGGTGAAATAGTTTCGACAGGAGAATGGAAACTATAGGACAGCACGGAGAAGCATAATGGCTCCGTTATCAATTATGCACACTACAAATGCTAATGATTACGATTTAGCAATGGCTGCGTAATAGCAGTCGGGGTTCGAGGGTACCTGGCAACAGAAACCCTCACTTAATTAGTTCCTTGTATTGAATATGCCATTATGATATAATGGTATTGTGAACGTGATAAAAGATTATCACATTTTTTTAACTATGTAGGAGAGATTGTTTATGACAGCAAAGAATGGCATGCCTAGAGTCGGGCGTAAAAATGCTCGAAAGATTACCCGGAAAGAATCAGAAATTACTGGACTTCCACGTTGGGTCTCAATTTATACAAGTCCTGCAACTGGTCAAGTTGCGTTCAAAAATTGTGATCTTGCAGGTGGAGTAAAGACTGTAAATTCGGTTCGTAAAACACTTACTAAATTCTACGGAATGTAAGTTTCACTTTGATTTAAGGGAGATGGTTCTGCCATCTCCCTTTTTCTTATGAAAAAACTATTACTAATTTTAATATCTTTTTTTATTCTTACTGGACTTGTTAATAATGAAAGTCCTGAAACAGAAATTACTTGTTTAGCACAGAATATTTATTTTGAGTCGAGAGATCAAAAACTAAAAGGTCAATTAGGCGTTGCATTAGTGACTATAAATAGAGTAAAGAGTAAACGATTTCCAAATACTTTTTGTAAAGTTGTTAAACAAGCAAGTAAAAAGAATGGAAAATTAGTAAAACATAAATGTCATTTTTCATGGTATTGTGATGGTTTATCTGATAAACCAAAAGATGAAATAGCATGGAAAGTTTCACAATTATTAGCAACAGCGATGTATGAAAAAAGGTTGAAGGTCAAAGATTTTTTACATGGTGCAACTCATTATCATAGAAAAGATGTTGATCCTTATTGGAATCGTAAGATGTTAAAAGTAGCAACTATAGGAGATCATATTTTTTACATAGATCCTTATAGATATTAACTTTAACAAGGGGGAGAAGAAAAGATTATGACTTCTAAAACAGAAAAAACCCCACCGAGTCCTGAAGATAAGGGTGTCTATCTTTTTATGGATGAAGTTACACAAGAATCATGTAGGGACCTTATATCTTTTATGTTGACCAAAAGTTGGCAAAAACCAAGACCAACAGATATACAAATTATTATAAATTCGCCAGGAGGAGATTTGAATGCTGCTTTTGCTGTTATTGATATTATGAACGCATGTCCCTTTCCAGTTAAAACTGTTGGATTAGGACAGATTGCATCTGCGGCCTTTATGATGTTTATTTCTGGTACTAAAGGACACAGAATTTTAACTCCGAATACTTCTATAATGTCACATCAATATTCTTGGGGTTCGTTTGGTAAAGAACATGAATTGATTGCATTAGAAAAAGAGTTTGTATTAACAACTGAACGGATGATTAATCATTATAAAAAATGTACTGGTTTAAGTGAAACAAAAATTCGACAATATCTTTTACCAGCAACGGACGTTTGGTTAAGTGCAAAAGAAGCAAAAAAACTTGGTATTTGTGATAAGATAAAGGATTTTAAATGAGTATAGATGTTAATGCCACTATAGAAGAAATGGTTAAGTCTAAAAGGATTTCATATATGGAGGCTATTGTCAAATATAGTGATGATGTTGATGGTGAAATAGAAATGGTTGCAAAACTTTTAAACCGTTCTATAAAAGATAAAGTAGAAGCAGAAGCAAATGATTTACATATGATGAAAAAACAAGTTACAAAATTACCTTTGTAATGAGTGTGATGGTTAGTTTAGAATGATACTTAGAAATATAACGAAATAAGGAGTAATACTTATGTCTAGTTTTAAAGATTTAAAGAAGAACCGTATGAGCAACTTGGAACAACTGTCCAAGCAAGTAGAAAAACTTTCCGAAAAACCTTCCTATGAAGATGATCGTATTTGGAAATGTGAACGTGATAAAACTGGTAATGGTTATGCCGTTATCCGTTTTCTTCCTGCACCAACCGATGAAGATGTTCCATGGGTAAGAATGTGGACACATGGTTTTAAAGGCCCAGGTGGTTGGTATATCGAAAACTCTTTAACAACTCCACGCCCAGGACATCCTAGTGGTAGTGAGGATCCTGTATCAAAAGCAAATACTGCTTTGTGGAACTCTGGTATCGAATCAGATAAAAATATTGCAAGAGATAGAAAACGTAAATTAAGTTACTATTCTAATATTCTTGTTCTGGAAGATTCTGCAAACGCAGAGAATGAAGGAAAAGTATTTTTATTCCGGTATGGTAAAAAGATTTTTGAGAAAATCGAAAGTGTTATGAATCCAGAATTTAAGGATGAAGAACCAATGAACCCTTTTGATTTTTGGTCTGGTGCAAACTTCAAACTTAAAATTCGTCAAGTAGAAGGATATGCAAATTATGATAAATCAGAGTTTGCTTCTCCTGTACCATTATATGATGGTGATGATAAAAAGTTGGAGGATGTTTGGAAACAGCAACATTCACTTCAAGGTATTCTTGCTTCAGAAAACTTTAAAAGTTTTCAAGAGTTGGAAGCGCGTTTCAATACTGTAGTTGCCCATGCGGGTAGTGATAGTGATTTTATAGAAACGATTGAAGAACAGAAAGATGAACCTGTTGCAGTTGATGCTGGTGAGAAAACGTCTGAGGATACTTTAGACTATTTTAGAAAACTGGCAGAACAATAATTCATAGTGGGGGATGTTTTTTTATCATAGTATCCTAGGTATGATGTGAATCGAATTCGAGACATCCCCCACTTAATTATTATCCATATGATGGGTTTGCATACCATTCTGGTACAGCACCACTAGTTTTACCATTTCTTGTTGAACCATCAGGATTATAATTCAGATTTTGTTTATTAGTATTTGTTATTTTTTTTGAAGCATCTGTAACAACAATGGTTTTACCCTTACCACCTTCAGCACCCTGCATACCCTTTACACCATCATTCATAGCACCAATTTTGTCATTGGGATTTAATAAAGCTGCAATTCTTGTTGCTCTTCCTTTAACTTGACTTGCATATTTTGATGTTTCACCTTTTTCATTGTAAAGTAATTGATTTTCTGCCTCATCCCAGTTTTCATCTTGAATTGCTTTTTTCAATTTGGAAAAGAGTTCTAACTTTTTAGGCCCTAAATTAAATGCAAGATTAGTTAAGGCATTTCTTTTACTTGGAGGAAGTTTTTTCCATGTTGCTGATCCTACATATTTTTCTGCGACACTTCTAAAATAAGGTATTTCACCCATCATTAATTTTTGTGCTTCTTCTTGTGTGAGTGATGCTTTACCACTTCTTAAATCTGCAACGGATTTATTAATACCTGCTTCGTCTAATGATTTTTGTGCTCCTTTTTTCTCTAAATTAAAACCAATTCCAACAGTATCAATACCTCTTGTATCTTTATAAACTTTAGGTTTAAATCCTTCATCCCTCATCAGTTGTTGTTGAAGGGCTGATCGTTGTGGTGTTACGATAACTTTCTTTCCTTCAGCTTCAATTGCTGCTTGACCTTTTTCAAGAAATTCTTTAACTTCTTTTTGAGTTTTAAGTTCTGCTATTATATCAGCTTGGGCTTTAACTGATTTTGCTGTCATTTTTCCCATTTGAAAAGCTTTTCTACTTCTTTCTAATTGTGCATTAAGATTAGCAATTTTTCTATCTGCTTCTTCTATTTGTTTTTCGTTAGTCCTTCTTTTTCGTATTATCTCACCAGCCTCACCTTTACCTGCCTGTGCATCTTTAATTAATTGTTCTGATTCTGCTTGTCTATCTGCCTCTGCTTGAGCAGTTTGTGTTCCGACAGCTGCTTCTCTTGCTTCTCTTGCTAATCTTTCTTTGGCACTTTCAACTCCTGGGATTAGTCCCATTTCACCAAGTAACCACTTCCCTGCCTCACCAGACTTTTTAGCAAGAGAAACTGCCATTCCTACATAATCAAGATTGAATATTTTTCTAAAAAACCCATAGATTGATTTCATCATACTTTTAAAACCTCCCCAAAGTTTATCTTTGGCAGATTTATCATCTAAATCTTTATCACCATCATCCCAACTAAACCAACCGGTGATTTTATTCCATAATGGGTCAATCCAGTTTTTCATTATCCATTTACCAATACTCTTTACACCTGCCAATAATTTATCCCAGGCTTGTTGTAATGCCTTTTTCGGATCAGTAAATAATAATTTAATCCATTCCCAAATATTAGTAAGCCATAATTTAAATTCTCCCATTGTGTCTTTCATAAAAGTTCCATCACCACCTAATAATTTTTCTACTCCAACCATTAAATTAGTTATCATATCAAAAACAAAACTTCCTATATCTTCAAATGCACCTAATACGGAAAGAACTTTTTCTTTAAAAGACATTTGACCCCAACCCGAAAATCTTTCTTTTAAGTCTGTAAATAATTTTTTAATAGATTTCATTGAATCCATGAAAAAATCAACAAGTGTTGGTAATAATGTATCTTTACTCCATTTCCAAATAGCCTTAACAATTGGTGCAAGAAAATCATATATTGCGATTATAGCCTTTTTAAAACTTTCCCACATTTTTTTCACTTCGGATAGTTTTAATTGACTAAAGAGAACCATTAAACCACCAGCAATACCCATAAGTATAAGTTTTAGTTTACCACCGATAAACTTTTTAAAGAATCCCATTAAACCTAATCCACCTTTTCCAGCAGTTTTACCAAGACCACCAACCAATCTCATCAATAGACCTGTTCTTTTTTGATCGGCCCTTTTTTCTTCCATTTTATCTTCTGCGGATTTTTTGTCTTTAGGTTGTTTACTAAAAGCACCAGTTATAGAATTTAACATTCGGCCCGAAAATGTTTTATCACGTTCTAATCTTTTAGCAGCTGCTTTTTCTTCTGCTCTTCCCATTGTCTTAGACATTGCTTCTGCAGCAGCTTCAGTCATTCCTTTTTTTTCTACAAGATTATCTTTAATCTCTTTTCGTCTTTTTTCATTATCTGCTATGAGTTGTTTTTTAAGACCTTCTTGTTGCAACTTCGCCATTTGTTCAAAAAATGCTTTTCGTTCTTCCTTAGATGCACCACTTGCTTTTTTCGCATCACCAAGTTCTTTATTATTCTTCGCAATCTCTTTGCCAAGTTGTTCTAAAGATTTATTTAAATCGTCTTTTGGTCCGGCCATTTTTTTTATCCTCTTGCGTTTTGTTCTCTATTTTTACGGTTTTCTTCTTCTATATGTTGCAATAATAAAGTTACATATATCGCCCTCTCCCATGGTATCATATTTTCTAAATCTGATAACGAATAACTAAAATGTTGCATCATATTAAAATTAGTATTCATCATATTCGCTAACGATTCATCACAGAGGGCTATGCGAAAAAAGATTGTATTCCTTCCAACACAACTTTTTCTTGATAACCACAAACTTTTTTATTCTTTTTATTTGTACATTTAAAATCTACTTCATGTTTCAATTTTGGCATAGACTCAAAAAAATTAACTAATTTTTCAAACTGCTTATCATTTAATGAATCAATAAATTCTTGTAAATCATCTTCTGTATGATCTTTTGAACTATAAGTTGTTTCTTTATCATAGATGCAATCAATACATCTTAATATACTTTTAAAAATTTTCATTACTTCATTATCTATTTTGTCAAGTTCTACTTGCATACCGAGACTAGGATATTTTAAAACTACTCCAACAGTATCCGTTAATTGTATTTTATTACTATGATCTTTATTTTTAGTAACTTTAATTGCTTCAATGTCAATTGACATTGGAATAGAACTTTCACATTTTGGACAATTATATTTTAATTCAATCTGTTCTCCTTTTGATTTACCTCTTAACCATAGAAATAAATATTCAATATCAATGGTTGCCATTCTTTCAACATCAATCTCACCAAAAACACAATTTCTAATCACAGTTTTGGTTGCATCCATTATTTCTTTTTCATCTTCACTTTCTAATGCCATTAAAAGAATTTTTTCTTCTTTAACTAAAAAAGGTCTATACTTTATTTCTTTACCATTGGAAGGTAATTTTAAAGTATACTCCGGTACTGCAATTTTTGGTAATCCCATTTCATTTACTCCTTAATATAAAATGATATTGTTAAATATTATGTAATTCTAAATGCTCCTGATGAACCATTTACTATTTGATCGAATAATGTACTTGGTTGACTAAGTTTGTTTTTTACTAATGTTGTTGTTTTTCCAAGTGTTTGTCTTGACAATGATGCTTTCGATTTGGCTGCATCTAAATCAAGTGTATGCCATTCCTGTACATAATATCTATATGTAAAAGTAGCAGTTACATTTAAAATATTACCAACAGTTCCATAGTCCATTGTGAAAGGACTGATGGATTTAGGATATGCCTCTTTGATTTTTGTAGTTAATACTTTTTGATTGTTTCTATCATCTCCGTCTGTTAATGAATCAAGATTTATAATATCTATATCTGCAATATAATCAGAATAATATCCAATTCGACTATCTTCAGCCTGAACTATCTGATTCATCCAACTTTGTAAAAATTCAAGTTCACCGTAATCATTACTACAATAAAATCCTAAAGTAATATCTTCATATAATTTTTGATAAGCAACTGATCGAAAACCTTTATCTTTATCGGTAGTTGCTATACTTAATCCGGGAACTGTTGCTTGAAAGCAGTTGATTGATAATTTTTCTTGAGTTATACCTCGTGTCCTAAAGAGTAGTTGTGGAAGTGTAAATTCCACTCTAAACAGATTTGGACGGGCAAATGCTGCGTTAGTTTGTGCTTTAATTTTGTCGATTGACAATGCCATTTGGTACTCCTGTTATAAATACTAGAACCATGTAATGTATTTATAAGAGTTTTATGAAGAAATATCCGAGAGTTGGAAAATATCAAGTAAAGAATAAGGAGAAATATATAGCAAATCTCCAAGAGTGCGAATATCGTTCTACATGGGAATTGAGATATATGAAGTATCTGGACAAGAATCCTAGTGTCTTGGAATGGGCATCGGAGAATGTAGTCATTCCATATTATAATCCGATAGAAAAGAAATCCAGACGATATTTTGTGGATTTTTATGTTAAAGTACTTGCCAAAGATGGTAGTATAAAAAAGTACATTATTGAGATAAAACCATATAGTCAATGCAATCCACCGAAGAAACCAAAGAGGCAATCAAGTAAATATAAGAATGAGTTAAAAACATACGTTAGGAATCAGGCCAAATGGAAAGCAGCTCGTAAATGGGCAGAAATGAGAGATTGGGAGTTTATAGTTATCACGGAAAAAGAGTTAGGCTTAAAAAAATAACCCATAAATCTATTATAAATATAAGACAATGGCAAAAGTAAGAGGCATAGAAGGTAAAGTTAGTCCCATTTATTTTGGAAATATGTACCTTTATAGGTATGTTCCCACGGATCAAAGGTCTGGGTATTTTGATCTTTTTCCTCTTGTCATGGTAACTAAAGTTGTAGGAAGTAGTTTTGAAGGAATTAATTTTCATTATGTACAAATGAAAAGGAGAATACAGTTGTTTAATTTATTGAAACCATTTTTTACTGATGAAACACTTACTGAAGAAAGTCGTTTTGATGCAAAATCTTTTAGAAAAAAAATATTTAATATGTATAAATTTCGAGATGCTAAGGTTTCCTATCGAAAGTATTTAAAGAAAGGAATAGGTGGATCAGTTGTTAAGATTTCTCCTTTAAAGTGGAAAGAAACAATCTCTACTTCAAATGTAGAGAAATTTTTAAGAATAGATAGAGGTAAACAAAATCCAGCAACAGTTTGGAAAGAGTCACTTGCAAGGAGTAGAAATTAATGAACGATTTTACTGCACTACAACGCACAGACAGTACACAGGGTCCGAAAGGATCATCAAAAGAATTGCCATCTTTGATATTTCCTTCAGACTTAGAAGGTGCTAATCTATTTTATCCAGAGGCTATTAGATTTACTATCTATCAAAGACAAAGTATTGATATAAGCATAGTTAAAGAAGATGTTTCACAATCAATTGGTGAACTTACTGGAAGAAATGTTACTCGGTCAGAAAAACCACCCGAAAGTGTTCAGAAAAAAATAAATGCTATTGGTGGCAATAAAGGTTTTGTAGCACCAGGATTAGAAAATAAACAATTTCAGGATGCTGCTGATGCACAAACTGATATTGCAAATGGAAAGGATCCTACCGTATTTGAGGCTGTAAAAACAACACTTGGATCAGCACTTGGTAGTGCAGGCAGACAACTTCAATCACAAACACCAGCAGAATTATCAAAACGTGAAATAAGAAGTATATATTTGGCAATGCCAGAAAGTTTACAATATAATGAATCAGTTGATTGGCAGGGAACAGATTTAGGTGGAATTATAGGTGGGGTTATGAGTGGAAACGCAACAGGTGCTCTTGGTGCTGGTGCATTAGATAGTGCTGGTGCTATACTAGGTGGTGCTGTGGGAGGTATTATAGGTGGAGGAGTTGCTGGTGCTGTACTTGGTACTATCTTAGGTGCAAGTTCATCTTTGGGTGGTGCTGTAGAATCTGCTTTTGATATTAAAGCAAATCCATATAAAGAACAAACATTTCAAGGTGTTGGTTTTCGACCATTTGAATTTTCATTTACTTTTAGACCAAGAAATGAAACAGAGGTTGAAGCAGTACATGATATTATTACAACTTTTAGAGCATATTCAAAACCAAGTTTTAAAATTGCTGGACAAGCAGGTTTGTTTGCATACCCAAAAGAATTTCGTATTGAATTTTTAGTAAAAGAAGGTGATGAAGAAGGAACAAAAATTGGTGCAAGATATGTAAAAAATCCATATATACCCGAAATAAAATTTTGTGTTTTAAAAACAGTCGGAACAAATTATACTGGTCAAGGATGGAAAACATTAGAAGGTGGTGCTCCAGCAGATATTACTTTAAGTTTATCATTTGAAGAAACAGAAATTGTTACTCAGGAAGATGTATTTGGAGAAACAAAAGTTGGTGACTTTTCAAAAATTGGAGGTACGTTTTAATGGCATATTTTAATTATTTCCCCATAATTGAGTATGATGTTCGTGGCAAAAAAAACAATCCACGTTTTGATGCAATTACTAATGTTTTAGTACGAAATAGAAAAAAATTAGAGGTCACAGATAGAGCAGTATTTGAAGAATATTTTATTAAAGATGGTGATAGAGCAGATATACTTGCACATCAATTCTATGATGATTCTACACTTCATTGGATTATTATGTATGCAAACTATATAACAGATCCTTACTATGATTGGCCTTTAACATATTTTGATTTGCAAAAATATATAGTAAAAAAATATGCCGATATTAATGCTGTCCATCACTATGAAGTTGTGGATAATGCAGGGACTAAAAATGAAGTTAGATATGAGGTAGAGGCAGCTGGTACTGTTATCGACTCATCTGGAACTCAAGCAGGTTCATCAACAGCAATAAGTAATTTTCTGTATGAAGAAAGAAAAAATGATGCAAAAAGAAATATAAAAATCATTAAAGTAGACTATGTACCACAAATTATTAAAGAATTTAAAGCACTAATATAGAGTAAATCGTAATGGCAAAACAAAGAAATGCAACAGATGTTACTGTTAAAAATCTTTTGATACATACTGCTTCAAAAGATTACAATTTAGAACCACATCTTTTAGAGTTAAATATATATGAAGATATATTTAGTTCTTATTTATCTGCAAATATGGTTTTAGCAGATTCGCATAACATCCCGTATAAACTTCCCATAGTTGGTGAAGAAACTATTGATATTGATATTTCTCTTTCAGGACATGCTGGTTCTCGTAATGAAGATAAACATAGCATAAAACCTCCAAGACTTCATGTTAATTCTCTTACGGATAGATTTTTTACTAAACCAAAAGCACAAGCATTTACTTTAAGTTGTGTTTCAGAAAATTGCATGAGTAGTCAACACTCTAAAGTATCTAGATCATATAATGGTAAAACAATAAGTGAAATGGTTGAAGATATATATTTTAGTTATCTTTATGATGGTAAGAGAGGAATTGTATTTGAGCCTACTGATAGAGTTGAAAATATTATCATTCCCAATCTGACACCGATACAAGCAATCAGATGGTTAGCATCCCGTGCATCAGCAGAAAATAGTAATGGTGTTAATTATCTTTTTTATGAAACAATGGATGAATCACATTTTATGAGTTTGGATTCATTGATCGGTGTAGAACCACGAATTAAATATAAACATAGACCGAGAGTAGATGATCCTACTGGTACTGGGTTTTCATCAAATCAAATTTTTAAAATTGAAAAGTTTTATTTCACCAAAAATTTTGATAAACTAGAAAATACTAAAAAAGGGATGTATTCATCAAAACTAATTACGCATGATATTACAACAAAAACAATAAAACAATATGAATACAATGGATTTAATGATTGGTTTGCATTGAATCATTGTGGTACGTTTCCACCTATATCCAATTCTGATATGGAATTAAAAACTGCTACTGTACCCAGAACAACTCATGCACCAACTGAATTTCCTGTTAATGAACCATCTCTGGGTTGGATGATAGATAGTAAAGTAGATTTTTTTCCTAAACATACTAATATGTATTCAATAAATGCAAATGAAATATATGATAATAAAGTTGAAGATTGGAAACAACAAAGGTCAGCACAAATACAACATATGGAAGGGACTACTATAGTTTTTGATGTAAGTGGTGACTCTACATTAAGAGTTGGAGAAACTGTTATTTTGATTTTACCATCACCAGAAACAACTGATAAAGATAAAAAATCTGATGTTGCTGATGATAAATTTTTGTCTGGTAAGTTCTTAGTTACATCCATTAGACATATTTTTTCAAGAATTGATAGAGATGATCCAAAAATAACATATACTATGAAAGTAGAAGCAACTAAAGATGGTTATGAAAAAATAGTTCCCGTAAGGGAAGCAAGAGATAGAGAGGATTGATATGTTTGGTAATTTTGTTTGGTGGCAAGGTGTTGTTGAAGATAGAGTAGACCCTTTGAAGTTGGGTCGTTGTCGGGTTCGTATTCTCGGATACCATACTGATAATAAACAGGAGGGTGTTGGAATACCAACTAGTCATTTGCCATGGGCTACTCCAAGTCAACCAGTAACATCTGCAGCTATGAATGGTATTGGTACGACACCAATGGGTCCTGTTGAGGGTACATGGGTATTTGGTTTTTTTCGTGATGGTGAAAATGCACAAGAACCTGTTATAACTGGAACTTTTGGAGGAGTACCACAAAAAGTTGCAGACGCATCAAAGGGTTTTAATGATCCTAAAGGTGCATATCCATTAAAAACATTTTTAAAAGAACCTGATACCAATAGACTTGCAAGAGGTGGAGGTGGATTGCCCGTTGCATTAAAAGATGCTGTTGTTCCACCCGGACCTGAAGATCATCCGTCACTTGATCTAAAAAGAAAATCAAGATCAAAGAATGTTCCAACTGCATATGCTCGTGACTTAACTGCATCTATACCAAAGACTTCTAACACTTCATTATATGGTGTAATTGGTTCTGATGGAAAAACAACAGAATCACCTGCAAACTGGAATGAACCAAATCCACGATACGGTGGAATAGATGATAGTGATACAAAATATTTGAATAGTGTTGAAAAATCATCAATGTATCCTTATAATCATGTAAGAATGTCTGAGTCTGGTCATGTTGAAGAATGGGATGATACAAAAACTGCTGAAAGATTACACAGATACCATAGATCAGGAACATTTGAAGAAATACAACCAGACGGCACAAGAGTTGTTAAGATTAGAGGTAATGATTATGAAATAACGGCAGGATATAAAAATGTTGAGATCAAAGGAACTTGTAATGTTACTATCGGTGGTGATTGTCGTATGCTTTATCTTGGTGACTTGGTTCAAGAAGTTAGAGGTGACTATCACTTATATGTACAGGGTGATAAAAGAACTAAGATTAAAGGTAATGAAGTTAAAGAAATTCATGCAGATAGAAAAGTTACAGTTGGTTCAATTGCAGGAACTGGTAATGATGATTTAACTGTTGTCTCACAACAAACAATAGATATTGGTAGTCATAAAACAACTACTGTAAAAGGACAAGTAAAAGATGTTTTTAGTGCTGCTGATTCTTCAACAGCACCAGCATATATTACAATAGTTGAACAAGGAAGTGCTATATGGTCAATTAAGAAGAATACAACAATAAGTTGTACAGCAAACATTGACGTTGGTGCAGTAGGAAAACTTGGTCTTGGTTCTGGTGGTGATTGTAACATATCTATTGCAGGTGGTTACAAACAGAAAGTTACGGGTGCAACTACTAAACATTATATCGGTGCATTTCACGAAAGATGGGATGGTGATAAGTGGACACATACCGGTGCAAATACTTTTTCAAGACATGAAAGCGGAGTCGATCATGCTTGTTCTAGTGATCCATCAAGAACTAGTGCAAATAGTTGTACTGCTGTTAATACTGTATCGTAAGGGAGAATTGAAATGCCATTGACTTGTGGAGTAAACATAAATCTAAATAATTTTCAGAGTCAAATAGATACACAAATAAGTGCTATCTTAAATCTTGATTTAGGGACACCATCTGGACTTTCAGCCTTATCTGCATCTATAAATGGTGCGTTGAGTACTGTTACATCACAATTGTCTACTCTTATTCCGACAATCCCAGTTCTTGGTTCTCTTAGAGGTGCATTGAACGAATTATCTGAATTGGCATTTGGTAGTACAGCAGCTGTTGGAAAAATACTTTCGATTGTTTCAGAGTATGCAGGTATATTAGGATTGCAGGGATATGTTGGTTTAAATTTGACTGATCTTGCAAACTCTGTCTTTGCTTTGGGAATAAACTTTGATCCATGTTCAGCAGATTTTCCAAATGTTTTTAGAGATAGTACTACTGGTCTTTTACAACAATTACCAGATACAGCACCATTGATAGGTCAATCGTTACAAATAAGTAATCTTGAAGAAACATTAGTTCCATTGACTGATAATTTTACAACATCACTTCAAAATAATATTGATTTCGATCAACTGGACACAACATTTTCAGTAGCAGCAGCACAAATGGCAGGAGCATCGGATCAAATAGTTGCTACGGCACAAACAACAATAGCACAAGCAGAGAAAGCATTAAATGAAAATGTACAAACTGCAATAACTGGAATGGGAAATGTAATAAGACAAATGCCTACTGGTGAAGAAATAGTTGAACTAGAAAGTGCTTTCATAGAAAGATTGGACACAGAAGTAATACCTTTTATTAAAGAAATACCAAAAGATATGGCAAGTAGAGATTTACCTGCGATGTTTCTATCTACACCACCGACAACAGGTTTTACTTCTCAGAGTTCTTTGGCACAACTTGCATTATAGGAGATTAATATGAGTAGTTTTTCAGATTGGTCTAACGATAGTCAAACACACGCACAGATAGCTATTTTAGAATCACAAATACAAAAAAAAGATGAAGTACTTAATGATAAAAAAATAGAAGTTGAACATTTAAAAAATGAAAATCAGAGACTACGTTCTCTTGTAGATGTATTAACTGGTATTAAAGAGAACTTAAATACTGGTGATATATTAGATAGATTTAAATAAAGGAGATTAAGATGAAAAAGATTATAATTGCTCTAATACTTTTGTTGAGTTTGGTATCAACTTCTTTCGCAACAGAGTTGATTATGTTTTCAACAAAAACTTGTGGTTATTGTAGAGCATTTTTGAAAGAAGTAGCACCAACATATGCACAATCAAAATATGCAAAACTATTACCATTACGAATTATTAGTATGGATGAAGCACACGCACCGAAATGGTTTGATAGAGCATATGATGAACAAAGAATTGATCCTATAGTTGGTACTCCAACATTTGTTGTATTTAATAATGGAAATGAAGTTGCAAGACTTATGGGTTATTTAAGTAAAGAAGATTTTTATAAAGACATTGACGGATTTTATAACAAGAATCTTGAAAAATTACAAAAAACTGCTGGGCAAAATCCAATTCCACATGAACCGGGAATGGAAATAGATCCGAACACACCAAGTGTTGAAGGCTCTCATACAAATAGTGGTAGTGTACCTCCACAACAACATCCTACCGTTCCTTTTATGATGCCTAATATGGGTGCTAAAGAAAAGAAAGAAGAACCAAAAGTTCATAACAAACTTGAAAAGTTTCCGAATGGTGTTTACAAAAGTCAAGATATAATGGATCATATATATGATACAGAAACAGAAGCACAGACAGCAGCAAACTTTTTGGGGTGTATGGGAACTCATACACATATTATTAAAGGAAAAAAAATCTGGATGCCATGTCACATGAATTAATACCAGAACTCCGAGTTGATCTTCAGCAAAATGTTCCGGTGGATGATCCGAACTCTTTATGGGGGTTTGGACTTTTCCTTATATTTCAATGGAGATTTTGATATAATAGAAAGTGAGAAAGTAAATGAATAAAGAGACTTTGATACCAATAATACTTGGAGTTGCATTGTCTGGCCTTGGAACTTTAATGTCGTTTGCATACGGTTCAATAGATGAACTACATGACGAGGTAGTAAATCATAGAGTGTTACTATCCAAGTTAATATCACCTGACGGAGTGATTATACAATCACCAACATCTGCAACTTCAAAATCTGCTTTGAAAGATGAGATTTATAAGTTAAAGAGTAAAATTGCAGTTATTGAAACAAAACTAAAATATATAGAGAAATAATATTGAATAGTGAAGTAATTTCAAAACCAATTATATCATGGTTTGTTTTTTTACATCTCGGTGCTGCGTTGGCCTTGATACCAGAGATATTTTGTTGGAGTGCAGTAACACTAATGCTAGTAATGTATTGGTTGACTGCTTCTATTGGTATCTGTTTGGGTTATCATAGATATTTGACTCATAAGAGTTTGTACTTACCAAAATGGTTAGACTATTTTGTTGTGTTTTGTGGAACCCTTGCTTGTCAAAACGGTCCCATCAAATGGGTAGGACATCATAGACAACATCACCAATTTTCAGATACAGAAAATGATCCACACAATGCTAATCGTGGATTTTGGTGGTCACATATAGGATGGATGTTATATATACAGGATAATGATAACGATAAGACCATAGAACAATATACAAAAGATATTAACAAAGATAAATTTTATCAATTCTTAGATAAGTATTACATTCATATCCAAGTAGTTCTTGGTATTTTATTTTATTTACTAGGTGGTATCTCTTGGGTAGTATGGGGAATCTTTGTAAGATTAGTTTTTGTGTACCATGTAACATGGTTAGTCAATAGTGCTTGTCATATGTGGGGATATAAAAACTATGATATTAAAAATGATTTATCCACTAATTGTTGGTGGGCTGCAATACTAAGTTTTGGAGAAGGATGGCATAACAATCATCATAAGCATCCGAAGAAAGCAAAGCATGGTTTAAAATGGTTTGAAGTTGATTTAACATGGATGTCTATATGGGTACTTTATAAATTAGGATTAGTAAAGGGTTACTTTAATTAGTGAAGGAGAAATAATAATGGCAACAATAATAACAGATGAGTGCATTAATTGTGCTGTATGTGAACCAGAATGTCCCAACAATGCAATAGATGATGGAGAGAACGAAGGATTAGATTACTATTATATTGATCCTGAATTGTGTACAGAATGTGTAGGGTTTCACGGTGAAGAAGCCTGCCAAGAAGTATGTCCTGTGGACTGTTGTATTCCTGACGAAGATATAGTCGAGACAGAAGAGGTTCTATTAGCAAGAGCTGTCAAACTGCATCCAGATCAAGAGTTTCCTGCATTAGAGGAACTCAACGAAACAACGTCTATATTCCATAACCCCAATAGAAAGAACGCAAACTTATGAATCAAATCGTTACAATTACGGATGCAGCAAAAGAACGAATTATAGAATCAATGGAAGTTGAAGGAGATAATTTAAGAATTGCTGTTAAAGGTGGAGGATGTTCTGGTATGTCTTATGAGTTGTTTGGGGAGGCCCCAGAAGATGTTCAAGATATAGATACTGTTATTCCCCATGAGAATTTTAACGTGGTTATAGATCAAAAAAGTATTATCTATCTCAAAGGTATTGAGTTAGATTTTGAGGGTGGTTTGGAAGGAAAGGGATTTGTATTCAAGAATCCTCTGGCAACATCTACTTGTGGATGTGGTGAAAGTTTTAGTGTGACTTAATAGGAGAATTACAATGAAGTATTTAATAGTTATTTTAGTTGCTGTGATGTTTTGGATGTTGTCTAATTTCGGCGAACAAGAAGATAGAAAGGCAACAATTAAACCCGTAAAACCTGTAAAGAAAAGAACACGGAGAAAAACATCAAGAGCAAAAACAACAAAAAGAAAGTCTAAAAAATAATGCGAAATTTCGGGGATTGGGTTATTCTTATTCTATCAATTGCTTTTTTGGTTGGAATATTGTCGCGTTTATCTAATATAGACGAGGATAAGAAACCTAATACATACCAACAATTCAAATGGGAACATTTATTTAAGTGAGGTGATATGGATAATTTAAAAATGTATGAAGGCAAGGCAAAGGCATTATATTCAACAGGTGATCCTGATGTATTATTGATGAAATTCAAAGACGATATAACTGCTGGTGATGGTGCAAAGAAAGACACCATGACCAATAAGGGTTCTTTGAACTGTACTATATCAAAGAAGATATTTGAACACTTACACGATCATAAAGTCAATACTCATTATATATCATCACCTGAAGTCAATGAACAATTTGTACAAAAAGTAGAGATTATTCCCGTAGAAGTTGTCATACGAAATCTTGCTGCTGGTAGTATATGTAGACGATATGCAATAGAAAAAGGTGTGATATTTAATACACCATTATTGGAATTGTTTTTGAAAGATGATGATTTACATGATCCTCTAGTGAATGAAGATGTAATATGTGAAATGAAATGGGCTACAAGACATCAATTGAGACAAATGAAGGAACAAGCACATATAGTCCATAAACATATGACTTTGTATTGGGCAAAGTATGATCTTAGACTAGTGGATGCCAAATATGAATTTGGTGTAACTTCCAGTAGTGGAGATATTGTATTAGCAGATGAAATCACTTGTGATAGTCAAAGAATCTGGACAAAGGATGGTAAATCTTTGGACAAAGACGTATTTCGGCAAGGTGATAATATGAATGATGTGGAGGATGTATATAATTATATACATAAATTGATAGATGCCGACAAAATTAACTAAAAAAAGAGGCAAAAAAATGGATGTTCAGAATGTATTAGAAACTCCTGCATTTCAAAGTATGAATCAATCTGCTATCACACCACCTGCCGCTTCAGTAACACCTGTAGATGTTGGAGTGGGTGGTGGAGCAATAGCAAAACCAAATGATCTTGCACCGATAGAATCAGGTGTAGGTTCTATGGTCAATACGGTGGCATAATGAAACTATTAGTGTATTTAGGAATAGCATTACTTGGTGTAATGCTTGTATTAGAAATAATGGGATTGCGATTTGATCCCAATGGTGCAACAAACTTTTACCCTTACTTGGTGCAAAAATGAAAAACATAATCAAAGATTACAAGTACAATTATTGCTATTATTTCGGTGGATTTATGAAATACAATGCTCCATTTATTCTTATTGGAATATTTGTGACAATGTGGTTATACTGTCCATGGGTCAAACCCTATGCAGAGGATCTCCATCACAAAGTGGACTCTGTATTAGGTATCCATGAGGACGAACATAAACCCGTAATAGAAGGATCTCATAAAAAATGAAGATTTTTGCGTGGATTGCAGGTGGTTTAATTACGGTTGTCGTTGCTGTAATGATATTTCTTGGTTGGGCAAACCTCTATCTAGTGGGAAAATAACGACTTAGAGACTGATTTTTACCTTATAACACCCCTTAATTTCTGGTATACTATGGACAATATATTAGAAATAATGGTGCCAATCCTGGCATTATTATACATTTATTTGCTATTTTTTGGAAATAAAATATGGCCCATGAGTAAATTGGATAAATGGGCAAAACGTGAGGATGATGATATGAAAACATTATTCAAAAAAGCAGGACAAATTATAATCAAAGAAGGTGAAGAATCCACAGACGCATATATCATACTGAAGGGTGAAGTGGATGTGGTTAAAAACAACAAAGTAATCGCAACTCTCACGGAAAATTCCTTATTCGGAGAGATTGGATTAGTAGATCAACGACCTAGAACTGCTACTTGTGTAGCAAAAACTGGATGTACTCTCGGGACTGTAACAAGAGAAAACTATACTAAATTACTGGAACACAGACCCAAAGCCGTACTACCCATATTGAGATTAGTTGCCGATAGAATGAGAAATCTAATGTCATTTGTCGAGGGATTAGCTCATGTACAACCAGATAAAAAAGAGGATTAGAGAACTTCTTTATATACACCAGAATCCAGACCATGTAAGAGATACATCCAAAATAATCACACTATCCCTCCTGAACCATCCCCAATACCAGAAGGCCAAGTCCATCCATATCTACGAATCCACACATTTTGAAGTGGATACCCAATACATCATCAACCATGCCATGAAATCCTCAAAGGATATATATCATCCCACCATTGATCCATACGATAATGAACGTAATATAGACTTAGTAATCATCCCAGGACTCGTCTTTGATAACAATCTAACAAGACATGGAAGAGGTAAAGGATACTATGATAGATACTTACAAGACATAAATGCTTTTAAATGTGCAATTGCATATGATTTCCAAGTAATAAAAGACGGATCTTTAGAGAGAAAAGAACATGATATACCAATGGACATAATAATCACAGAGACTCATATATATACGAGAGAGATAGATAAGTTTACTATAGAACACACGAATAGGCTAATGAATAATGAATAAATTCTTATGGACACTACTAGATATGGTATTATTGCTTTGTATTGTATGGTGTTTAAGGGTATATATGGTATAGAAAAGAAGGGTGGTGTGTTGAGAAGTGTTTTAAAGTGTCCCATAGTGTTGGCATTAGAATGATACCAGACTTACCTCACCGAGTATTCTCAATGATTATTTAAGTTAGCCCGCCGGTCTCCAATGCTCTCAGAGAACCACAGAGAAATTTCAGAACCTCTCAGAGGATTTCTTAGAGAGGAAACATAATGATCCTTTGTAATGTACTGATAAATTCGTGTAAGCAACAGATGGGGATAATTTGTGTTGGCGATCTAAGTGGTAAGAAAGAAACTCTCGGAGAACCACAGAGAGCCTCAGAGAGGTTGGGTCGGGGAAGTCTCGGTTTAATCACGGGAAACAACAGTATATAAGAACACCCCCCGGCGGATATATTTTTGCTTACTCCCGAAAGATAATTTTGCTCACAGAGAATTTCAGAGACTTACCTGCGGATTCAAAATAAAAAAATTTTCCTGGGCAAAAATAAACCCACAAAGCTACTGAAAGAGATTTCAGATTTCTTCAGGTAAGACCTACGGGAAAGGCTTTGAAAGAACATTCATGGTTTTGCTAACCAACCAAGTATTCCGAGAATACCAATGATACTACCCATTCCGAGAATTAAACCTACAAACTTCTGCCATGCAGTAAATGGATCATTCATAACCAGAGACTCCTAAAGTTCTTTCCGAAAATATCCAGACAACATGCTATATACTTCCTTCTATGTTGTACTACCTTTACCCAAGTAGTCGAATCATTTTCGTCTTTTATATTCTTGAAATGTTTATCTGCATCCAACCAGTTCTGGCTTGTATCTGCAAGTTTTTCAAATGCAAACTCCACCTTTTTCAGGTCCCGTTTCCATAAGGTAAAGTGTTTATAACTTTCTGGCATGGCACAGTAGTTATCACAGTTTATCGCAGAATAAGCTTTAACTCTTTTATGGATAATCTTTGCTAGGGACCTGTCCAAGTTATGAAGTTCCAAATCAGAGAAACCTCTAGTGAGGTACTGGTAAAGATACTTTGGATTCAACCGTTTTAACATGGGTGAATAATCGTATAAAAAATCGTGGTAAAAATTTTGTAAGAAGTTCATGTTATATCCTGTTCCCTTGAGTTTTTAACGGAATAAAATTTTGTTTCCATTTTGCCAAGTACTTGGAAATTTCTTTTGCTATACGGAAGTCTGCCATGCAGACCATGCTTTCGTTTCCTAACCTGATTTCGAGTTCACCGTTAGGACGCCTTCTGCTTTCACCATGCAGGATGAGAGTCCCGTAGTAACTTGATACTTTGAATATACCAGATACCTTATTTAGCATATCAGCAGTTCCGGGATAGGTATCTGATTCATAAAAATACTTCAAGCACTTATCACCTTCGTAAGTTGGTTCAAGTACCCAGCCAGCAAGTTCTTTGGTATTCAATAAAAGATTATTTGCTGTTCTATCGTCTATTGTTAAATCAACATCAAACTTTTCAATGTGCATAATTAACTCCTATGTTAATAATAAATGGCAAACAGTATAATCGCAGGACTTAGTTACGCACTTCAAGAGTGCCTGGCTCCTTACCTGTCGGAGGGGAATATCTTCCCTTACCTCCCTGCTACATACTGCTAACGACAATGCCGTGCCGAGCCTCATCACCGGCTTAGCATCTACTATGAGTGGTTATCTCATTTCAATCATGTGTAGCACACTAGTTGGGAACTACCCCAACACGAATTTAGTTTATTGTTTTTTTATCGTCCTCAACATCAGGAGGTTCATCATTATAAAAATGATCCTCCAACATTTCCAGACGCATACCAATATGTTTGATTGTTCTTGCCATGTATTCAAGAACCGAACCAATCTCATTTAAACTATGCTCGGTTGTTTCACATAACGTATTGACTGCTTCTTGTAATTCTTTGTTTCCTATTTCTTTTTTCTTAGCCATACTTTCACCAGAAATGTATAATACCCCATATGATACCTGCTAACAGAGTAACATCAGCAACAATGCACCATACGATATAAAGTTGCCATATCATTTTGGAGTGTTTTGATTTTTTAATTTTATCTATTAGCAGTCTCATATTATGTTACCGTGTATTTATTAATATTCTTTGGTAGAAATAATTGCGTAATCCAATAGGTTGCCCTGAATGTTTTCGGGACTTCTGGATTATCTTTTTTCTTTGCAAACTTCGCAAAGTATTTTCTTTGACTTTCAGTAACAGAAAATTTGATAGTATCTTTCTTAGTATCAAAAGACAAAAACCAGTCCTCATCAAACTCGGGAAAAGCATCTCCGAGTCTATCGTATTGAGGTCTGGGTATTTCCAGAACATAATTTTTTTGTGTCATTGAATTACCTCGTTAAAGTGTTATTGATAATTTGATAATCATAACTAGACGGCAGACTGTTTAGAACATTTTGAATCTCATCTTCTTCATAATCTTGCTCCAATAAAGAAAGACGCCGGGTGTTAATTAATTTCATAACCCTGTATATGGGTCTGCCACTTTTAGTTTTATTCATTTTTGATATTACAATTTTTGCTTTTCCACTCATCTTATTAACTCCCAATCAAAATTTTTATCGTGAAAGCGTTGAATCCAACGCCCGTTTTTAGGATTGTCAATCGACTGTAAATCAATCCAATCTTTTCCCTCATCAAATAGTACCGTATCCGAAAACGATTGAACCTTGAAAAGACAGCCATCTCTATTGATGACCTGTTTCGCCTTTCCAGTTTTCGGATGTAATTTAATTGTATCACCTTCAAGGATTGTCATTTTTCTGCAAGCTCCTGTAATTCTTTGAAGGACATATTATTTACAATGTCCATAACGTCAGCAAGGGTCAGGATGTTGCCTCTGTAATCTTCCCAACTAATCCAACCCTTATGCTTGTTGCGTGGTTTAAAATTATGTACCTCAACAAACTTACGAACATAACCCATTTCAGACATTATGTTTAACATGCTTCCTCCTGAGAATTTTAAATTTAGTTCCGTCAAATCTCATTACTTTATCACTATGGAACGTACCTACAATAATTTCAGTTTTGTTTTTAACTTCGTTCCATCTAAAAATTTTAGTTTTATTTTTCATATTAACGTGGTTTATAAGTTGGTTTTCGTGGTTTACCTTTTATCACTTGACCCTTCGGGTCTGGTAAACTATCATAACGTACAACCTTAACTGCTTTTCCATTCATAACAGTAGTATATTTTTTAATTGCTTTAGGTGTTCTGTTTCCATTATAGTATGCCATTATATAATCTCCTTTTTTAATTTGAAAGCCATATCATTATTCCACTACCTAAACCAATACAAAGAACTAAGGCTACTAAAAAAATTTGAATTGTTACTGCAAGTGCATTTAAAGTATCTTTCATTATTTGTCCTCCAATACTAGATTTTTAGATGCGTCAATAAATAATTCACGGGCCTGTTTTGCATTGGCACATTTCCAAGTTTCAAAAGGATTCGAGTGCATACAATCTTTCCATTCTGCAAGAACCCAATTATCTTTTAACCAGAATTTATTGCCACTAGGCCTAACCATATACATTGAACAATTGTCAATGATGTTTCGATAAAATTCTTCATTATCAAAAATATTTAAATTCTCTAAACTTTTTTCTGTTCTTGTATCTAACATAATTTCTCCTATGCGTAGAATGGAAGATTGTTAATATCAATTTCTTTAATACGATCACCATTCTCAGGTGTTGCTAAAATCGTTTTCATTTGAAATGGTGCAAATGTTACATGACATTTTGCCCAATAATGTTTAGGGCCACCATTAATAATGTTATATAAACCTTCTAACATTTTTTTTCGATTCTTAGAATAACCAGTATAAATTACATTAGCAATAAATGCTTCCGGGCTATTTGGTTCTTTGGTAAGTTCACCATATAAATTTTTCAATAACATATTCATTATATATCCTTTATAAGCACATCATTAAAACGATTAATAATCCAATTAAACTGAAAAGTAAAAGGTCTGTTAAAATTTCAATCATTTTGTTTTCCTTATTTCTCATTATCATGTACATATTATCTCATATTTTCCGGGAAAGGTCAAGAAAAAAACGACCCGGTAGGTCGTTTTCTTTGTAAGTCCTTTGTTTACAGTCACTTAGAGGCCTCGAAATCTTGCATAACCATGCGATGTTCTGCCTCATTAATCAGGTTATTCATCATTTCATCCTCAGAAATTCCAGCATCCCAATCACGGTCGCCACGGGTGATTGCTACCCAACCCTTTTTCTGGGACTTAACGAACCTAATTTCTACTCCCCTAGGTGGGTCAATCCGTTCAGCAGCTTCCTTTATTATTTTCAATGATTTCTTTCCTAATTTCATTCTCATAACTCCTTTGTTTATAATCATTTACTTAATACTATACCAGTATAAGCAATTATGCTCCAGATGTCAAGAAAAAAACGACCCGGTAGGTCGTTTTCGCTGTAACTCTTTATTTTATAATGACTTAAAAAGTATTATAAATATATACAAACTGCCAATTCCTAGAGAGTAAATAGATGAAATCATTTAAAGAGTACCTAGAAGAAAAAGCATCATATAAAATCTATGTTGATATGGATGGTGTGCTTGTAGATTTTTTAGCAGGTGTTATGAAAGAATTACGCATTAACCGAGAACCGTATCAGGATGAGATTGATACGTTTTTATCCACAGCATATGGAAGTACAAAAAAGTTTTGGAGTACATTACCTTGGTTAAGTGATGGTAAAAAATTATGGAATACCTTAAAAGATTTGAATACAGAAATTTTATCTGCTTGTCCAAATAAATGTACCACTACTCCAAGCGTTGTGGCAGGGAAAAAAATATGGGTTAAGAAAAATTTAAAAATATCCAAGGGTATTAATATCACAACCCGAAGAGGCAAATTAAAATTCGTAGGACCTAAACATATTCTGATTGATGATTATATGAAAAATATTGAAGCGTGGAAGGGTGCAGGTGGAATAGGTATCCATCATAAAAATGCAGTATCAACATTAGCACAATTGAAAAAAATATTATTGGGATAATATGAAATCATTTAGAGAAGCAATCATAGATAAAAATAAAACTAATAATGATGGATATTCTGAGTTAGAAGAAGAGCAAGAAGATATAAACATAATTCTTTTAACAGGTTCCAAGTCAGAAGATGATGAGCTTGTTGTCGCACAGATGATTAAGACGGCAATCAAAATGAAACAGAAAGCAATAAGAGTTGTAATAGGTAAAGCATGGATTTCTGATTTTGATTTAGACAACAAAACAATAACTATCAAGAACTATGAAGATACCGGAAAGGATATTACAATACATACAGAGAAAACTGTTGTTATTGTAAGAGCGGGTGCAATCACAGGAGGGTATGGTGAAATAGGCAGAGCTATGATTCATGCTTTTCAAGAGTCTGGTTGTTTCATGTTAAATAATTTAAATTCATCTTTGCTTTGTGATAATAAGTTTTTATCTTACATTACTTTTTCAAGAAATAATATTCCTATACCAAAAACTTCTTTGGTTACAAATGAAAAAGAAATTGAAAATGCACATAAAAGAATTGGTGGTAAGTTCCCAGTAGTTATTAAAACTCTATCTGGTACACAAGGCATTGGTGTTTCAATAGTTGAAAGTAAACAATCATTAGTATCTGTTATACAGTCATTAAGAAAACATGAAGCAGACTTGTTAATTCAAGAACATATAAAATTAGATTATGATGTAAGGACACTTGTACTTGGTGGAAGGGTTATTGCTTCCACAAAAAGAAATAAAATTTCAGATGATTTTCGTTCCAATGCACATCTTGGAGCAACCACAGAACCATATGTACTTTCAGATAGAGAACAAAAAATTGTAAAAATGGTTGCAAGAACTCTGGGTGGTTCTTTGGTTGGTGTCGATCATTGTATTGTTGATGGTAAAATATATATTTTAGAATGTAACGCATCACCTGGTATTACATCTAATTATCATAACTACGATATAACAAAAGTACCTCAGAAAAATTTAAAAGATGTTGGAACTACGGATGATATATATAAGACGATAATTAATTTTTTACGATACCCATCAAATAGAAACTTGACTGGGTTTAAAGAATGTGGTTTTTTAGAACAAGTAACTATTAAAGGATGTGGAACTTTTATTGCAAAGTTTGATACAGGTAGTGGAACTAAGGCTTCAATGAAAATAGTTGATAAGATAAAAGTTGAAGGCAATAAAGTTATGTGGGAATTAAAAGGAAAAAAATATGTACATAAGTTAGAAGCATGGAGTCAACCAAGAACATCTGATTCAGAAAGGACATCTAATCGTCCTGTTATTTTAGTAGATATAGAGTTTAATAATAAAACATATTTAAATATTCCTATTGCCCTTGACTTAGAAGGTAATAGTGAATTACTTGTAAATAGAAACTTGTTGGAAATTTTAAAGGTGTCAGTTAATCCAGCACAGAAATTTTTATTATCTGAATGGAGACCGACATAATGTTAAAGAAAGTAGACGGGAAGTGGGCAATTGTTTCTAAGTCTAAAGGTAAACCATTAGTGTATTATAAGGGTGTTGGCAAACCAAGTGAGGAGTGGGTTGAGAAGGAAGAAAGAAGGATTCAGTATTTCAAAAATAAAAAGGAAGAAACTATGAAAACATATAAAGACTTTACTGAAGGTATGATGTCTTGGAAAGATATTAAAAATCGTGATCTTAAAAAGACCGGATATAAGAAAAAAGAAAAACTGAAAGGTAAAGAAGTCCTTGCATATAGTGCTGAACATGGAGAATTTTCCAAATTTAAAGATGAAAAAGAATTGGAAAAAGCAATGCGTGGGACGGGCAAAAAAATGAAATGGATTAAAGTTGAAAGTCTGGAAGAAGCATTCAATTTTAAGAGTGCAGTTAAAAATGGATTTCTTGATCCTCCTGACGAGAAGTATGTTAAAGAATTAAAAAAGAAAGGTTGGGAGATTGATGAGTTTAATATCACAAGTAAAGGATTTGAAATTACTGTAATCAATAAAAGAAAAGTTAAAAAAACATTTACAGATAAACGTCCTGAACTTGCACTTAAAACTGCTGCTCAAAAATCAAAACGATAAAATGCCAAACGCTTTTATATACAATATGGATGGAGAAAAAACTTTGTTACCAAAAGGAAAATTAACTGAGCATTTTTCCAAGAAAGAATTTGATTGTAGATGCGGTTGTGATACTGGGCCAATCAATATGATACTTGTTCAAAAATTAGAACAAGCAAGAATAGAATATGCCAGACCGATGAGAATCAATAGCGGTATTCGTTGCTTACATCATAATCGTTCCATAGGTAGTAGAGATACTTCTTCTCATATTAAATGTCTTGCAGCCGATGTTGGTTGTATTGGTATGGAAGAACGACATAAGATGCTTAGTATCTTTCTTAAATATTTTTTACGAGTCGGTGTTCATAAAGAATTTATTCATGTTGACGTTGATCCTGATAAACCGAAAGGAGTATTTGTTTATTAACAGGAGGCTAAATGTTTACTAATGACTATGCTAAAAGATGCTATCGAAACTTTTAAAAGATTTGATACATATAAGGAACCATCATCTATACATTGGTTTGTGTGGTTAATTGAAAATCCGAAATCACCATTTAGTTTAACAGGTGCAATTGATTTATATAACCATGACATTATTCATATCTTACTCGGTAGGGGTATGGATGTTAAAGATGAAGCATTGGTTATAGGATTCACTATGGGGAATAGTGAATATACCAACAGTCTTGTTAAATGGTTATTTTTACTTTGTGCAAGAATGTTATATCCTTCCGGATATAGATTTGGTGATGCAGAGATAAAAGAATATAATCGTGGGTATTCTTATGGATTAACAAGACGCAAACGAAATATACACTTAGAAATTTTTGATATTGAAGAGGATGTTTCAGACATTAGAAGAAGGTTCGGTATTAACCATATTGATTTAAAAGATTATCCAAATCTTTCGACATTTTAGGGATTGAAGTTATAAATATTCAGAGGATTTAATATGATTAAAGTAAAAGAAACTACAAGGAAAAGCAATAGAGTAAAGAAAGTTACTTCTATTGGAGCTCATTCAACAAGAAGCAGACCAAAGAATAAACACAAGAAAAGAAATTGGAAACGATATAGAGGACAAGGTAAGTAATAATTGAACCTACCCACATATAAATAGTAACATAAAAAAAATATCAATACAAGGAAAAAGATCAAACAATGGCAACTATTTTTTCAAAAGGTTTAAGCACAAATACCCGCAGATGGAGTGACCTTGATCTAGACTTTAAGGCCCATCCTGTTACCAAAGATATAGTAACCAAGAATGATGTTGAGGCAGTCAAGAGGTCAATAAGAAATCTGATTCTTACCAATCGTTATGAGCGTCCTTTCCAGCCAGAATTAGACGGTGGGGTTACAAGACATTTGTTTGAACTTTCAACACCGCATACTAAATATGATGTTGAGAGTGCAGTTAGGACTGCCATCTCAAATTTTGAAACCCGGGCAGAAGTTTTAGACATTATTGTGGGTGGTGATTTAGATAGAAATGGTTTTGATGTGACAATCAATTTTAAAGTTATAAACGATCCGGAACCAGTAACCATAGAATTATTTTTAGAGAGGCTTAGATAATGCCAACATCCGATAAGTTAGCAATCACCGATTTAGAGTTTGACACCATCAAGACAAATTTAAAAACATTCCTTAAGGCACAATCACAATTTGCAGATTACGATTTTGAAGGTAGTGGTATGTCTGTTCTAATTGACCTTCTTGCATACAATACTCATTATATTGGGTACTATGCAAATATGCTTGGTAATGAAATGTTTTTGGATTCTTCATCTTTGAGAGAATCAATTATATCTCATGCAAAACATCTCAACGTCATGCCCACTTCTAGGAGAGCATCAAAGGCAAAATTAAATTTTACTTTTAGACCTTCTGGCACTCCTACCACTTTAACGATTGCAAAAGGCACCCAGTTCACTTCAACTATAAATGGTATTGCATATACTTTTGTAACTAACGCTGCAACCTCAGTTCCAAGATCAGTCCTTGGAACATATATTGCACTTGCCGTAGAAGTTACTGAAGGAAAAATTTTAAATAAAGCATATACAGTAGTTGATGATAGTACTCAACGATTTATTATTCCAAATGTAAATATAGATACGTCAACTATTACAGTTAAAGTTCAAAAGGCATCTGGTGATTCAGAAGTGTTTACATACACAAACGGTGATGCCGTTGATGTAACTACGATCAAGGGAACTGATAGAGTTTATTTTTTACAAGAGATAGAAGATCAAAAATATGAGATTACATTTGGTGATGGTACAGTAGGCAAACAACTATCAACTGGCAATATTGTTTTTATTGAATACATTGTTAGTAATGGTACACTTGCTAATAAAGCATCTTCTTTTACACCAGTAGCAACTGTTGCAGGCTTGAGTATTGGTTCCGGAACACCAGGTTTTGATTTGACTACTAATACAAATGCAACTGGTGGTGCTGATCTACAAACTGCTAGTTCTATACAATTTCAAGCACCTAAACTTTATCAAGCACAGAAAAGAGCTACAACTAAAAATGATTACAAAGCAGTAATATTGGAACAAAGGTCTGATATAGAATCTATCACAGTCTATGGTGGTGAGGATGCAGATCCTGTTCAGTATGGAAAAGTTTTTGTTGCTGTTAAACCAACGGGTAATAATACTTTTAGTGTTAATGCAAAAAATTCTATTAAAAATGATATATTGAAAAAAGTAAATGTTGTGACCGTGACTCCTGAAATTGTTGATCCTATTTTTTATTATCTTATTATAGAGAGTACAGTTAATTATGATCCTGTTACAAACTTGACAACTGAAGCAACTTTGAAAACAAATATTAATACTTCCATAACAAATTATATTACAAATAATTTAAAAAAGTTTGACCAGAAATTTCGTTATTCAAAATTAGTTCAGGATATTGATAATACATCCGATGCTATTAGAAATAATAAAACTACTATTAAGTATCAACAAAGAATAACTCCTACAACATTGAACCTGGCAGCAAATTACACTTTGAATTTTAGTAACGCATTAGAAAAAGGTACTGTTAGTTCTACATCATTTGTTGGTACTGATGGCAATACATATTCTTTGGTTGACGATTCCTTAGGAATAATTAAAGCAGCAAGAACTACTAGTGGTGTTGTTGACAGTCCAAAATTATATTTGATACAGACGGATGGTTCAACCGATCAGGGTACAGTTGATTATACAACAGGAAAGGTTGTATTAACTAATTTACAACCTGTAACAATTTCTGATGGTACTGGTGATATAAGATTCAATGTTACACCTGAGATTAATAATAGTGATATTACACCATTGAGAGAACAAATTTTAACATACGATTCGACAGACACAACGGCAATTACTATTAACATGGTAGCAGAGACAATAATCTAATATGGGAACTGTAAATCCAAATCAACCAATACATCCTGCTTTACATGATAGGATAAGTGTAAAGGTAGAAGGTCAACTTCCACAATTTGTGAAACAAGACCATGAAACCTTTGTTGCATTTCTTGAAGCCTATTATGAATATATGGAACAAACTGGTAAACCTTATGAGATTATAGGTAATCTGGATAACTATGTTAATCTAGATAAGACCACTAATGATTTTTTAAATTATTTTAAAAAACAATTTGCTGAAGATATACCAGAGGCTGTTTTTGCAAATGCAAACAAACCATTTGTTCTGAAACATCTAAGAGATTTTTATCGTTCCAAAGGTAGTGAAAAATCTTTTCAATTTCTTTTTAGATTATTATATAAAGATGAAATATCATTTTATTATCCTGGGAAAGATATGCTTCGTACTTCCGATGGTGATTACGGGCAAAGTCGAGTCATAAGAGTTATTGATACCAGTTGTTGTAATAGTGTATTTGATCTTTCTGGAACAATTGTCACAGGTTCGGTATCAGGTGCAACAGCACTTGTTGAATCCATAATAAATGAAAATATAGGTAGTTTTGTTGTATCAACAATTTATCTTTCCAACGTGGTTGGAGAATATGTAAGTGGTGAAACCATTACAGACGGAACATATCTTTATGCTTTAGATAGTATGATTACTGGAACAACTATAACTAAGTCTGGTTCTGGTTATACACTTGATTCGGCAATTCCTTTAGTTGGTGGTGGAGGAGGTGCAGGTGGTTCAATTAGAATAGGAGAGTTGTCAACTGGTTCTATTAAGAATGTAACTATCACTAATGGTGGAACAGGATATGTGGTTGGAGATAAATTAACATTAGATAATACAAACAAAATTGAAATAGATGGAAGAACAGCAAGTGTTCTTGTAAATAATGTTGATGCGAATGGTACAATTATTAGTGTGGAAATTGAAAATGCAGGAAGTGGATATATGTATGTTCCGACTGTAATAGGTGGTGGGTCAGGAACAGGTGCAGTAATAACTTTTCCTACATCTGGTACTACGATAGGTGGTATTAAAAAATTGTCTATTGTGAGACATGGTTTTGCATATAGTCCTGCACCGACTTTAAATTTTACAGGGCAAGGTGATGGGACAGCAACCGCAACAGTTACGGTTGGTGTTTATGAAGATGAATTTATGGGAAGAAAGTTTTCAGGTACTGATGGATTTATAAGTTCTGATAAATACATACAAGATAGTTTTTATTATCAATTATTTTCTTATGAAATTGGTGCTGGAAATACAATTGACAAATGGAGAGATATTGTTAAACGAGTTGTACATCCTGCCGGATTAGCATTGTTTGGTAAGTATCAAATTATTTCAAATATTGATATGGCATTGTCTATTACCAATTTTGCTCCTTCAGCACTAAAACCAAAAGAATATACTATCATATTCCATGATGGTACTATTGCACCAGCATTTACTTTGAACATGAAAATTACTACTTGTGATGAATTTCAAAACATCAGAGTGGATAGTGCGGGTGACGATTATAATTTAAATAATAATAATTTTGCTGTTGCAGATAGAACAGCAGAAAATTTTGGTTTAATTACTGATACTATTGACCCATTACTTTCAGAGGATTACCAATTTATTACTCAATCAACATTTTACATGGCTGCTACTAAATGTCAAATTTATGAAAAAGATTTGGGTATTGAAACACTAAGAATTTCTGGTGGCTGGGATGATTATTTATTGACGGTCACAACTCCAACAAGATATGATGATGATGGTTTGGTTACAGAAGCAGGAACTGAAACAATAGATTTTGGTAATGTATTGGATGATATTTATGCTATTACACAATTAAGATTAGGACCCATTCGTAGAACTTTTCAAAGACAAAAGTTTAGTCAACAGGGTGGATTTAGTCAACAATTATCCCAGTCGGCAACAATTGATGCAATAGTTGTTTATGACCAAGGAAGTGGATATTCTTCCGCACCTACTGTAGCAATATCTGGTGGAGGAGGAAGTGGTGCAGCTGCAACTGCCACGTTGACAGCAGGGAAGGTTACCAGCATAACAGTCACGAATGAGGGAACTGGTTACACTACTTTTCCTTCGGTGACAATATCTGGTGGAGGAGGAAGTGGTGCGACTGCTTCAGTAGTTATTAATAGAACTACAGGTAGAAGAACTATCGAAGAATTTAAAGATTTACAACCGCAATATTATACAATATTTTATGGTTTGAAAGATAGACGAACTATGAATACTATGATTACGCAATATAAAACTGGGCATGAAAATAATGGTGCAAGAAATGTAGCGTTGCCACCTCCTGGGCCTTATTAAATTAATTTTTTTCAAAAAAGTATTATAAATATAATAAGTATAAAACAACCTTAAAGGAATTACAACATGAGTGCTATAATCAACAATAGTTTTAGAAAATTTCAGGCAGATGGTTTCATCGCAAGATTCAGCGAAAGTGGTACGCATATATATCTTGCTATTGGAAAAGCTTCTCCTTGGAGTGGAGCAAGTCTTTCTGAATATACGGAAACAAGTCCTAGTGATTCTGTTATTCCTATTCCGATTGATACCACGCAAGGTACATATACACATTTTAATGATTTGATCGCAATAAAAAAAATACCCAATACAAGTGTATCTCACGTTATTAAAAGAGTCGATTGGACTACCGGTACAGTTTACGTTGAATACGATCATTTGCAAGATGATATTATAGATCAAAGTTTCTTTGTTTTCACAGAAGAATATCGTGTATATAAATGTATTCATAATAACAACGGTGCAGCTTCCACAGTTAAGCCAACTGGTGTTTCGACTTCAATTATTGAAACCTCAGATAATTATCGTTGGAAATTTATGTTTGAAGTTCAGCAAGCAGATGTTTTGAAATATGTTACAACAGATTGGATTCCAGCACAAACTTTAACAGCAGATGATGGTACAGAACAATGGGATGTTCAGCAAGGTGCTGTAGATGGTGCTTTGGATCATATTGACGTAACGGCTGGTGGTTCTGCTTATAGGACTAATGTAGGTACGGCACAAGCAGGTAGTACTTCTACGACTATTGTTTTAGCTACTGGTGCAAGTGCTACAAATGATTTTTATAATAACATGACTGTTTATATTACAAGTGGTCCTGGTGCTGGAGAATTAAAAACTATTACAGATTATGTTGGTTCGACAAGAACTGCTACTGTATCAGCATGGACAACTACACCTACAAACGGAAGTGCATACGAGGTAATGCCTGCTGTAACGATAGCAACCTCTGAAGGTTCTGGTGCAATTGCAAGAGTATCTGGTATAACAGGTGGTGTTATCACAAAAATATCTATGGTGGCAGTAGGAACTTTATATCGTTCAGGAACTGCAACTATTACAAGTGGTGAAGGAACAGGATGTACTTTAGTTCCTAAGATCGGTCCTCAAGGTGGTCATGGAAAAGATGCTGTAGCAGAATTAGGTGGTGGATATGTAATGATGAACGCAAGATTAATTGGTGCTGATGGTAGTAGTGATTTTCCCGTTGGCGACGATTTTAGAAAAGTACTTTTACTATTGAATCCAAAAGAATCTGGTGGTGCAGCTGCAACAAGTACTACATATAAACTTTCAGAACTTACAGCAGATATTGGGACAATAATTTATACAGAATTTAGAGCACCTATAAATCGTTCAGCTGATTCAACTGAGGATATTAAATTAGTTGTTGAATTTTAGTCTATAAATAATTAAAAAATAAAAAGGTAATTATGTCTAATAATATTACATTAAATACAAACCAAAGTCCATACTTTGATGATTTTGATGAAAATAAAAACTTTCATCAAGTTATGTACAAACCATCTTTGCCTGTACAGGCTAGAGAACTGACTACTCAACAATCTATTCTTAGAGATCAATTAAAAAAATTCGGAGATCATGTATTTCAAAATGGTAGTAAAGTAACTGGTGGTGATCTCCATCTGAATTTGGATTATGAATATGTTAAGTTGAAAACACAATATAATAGTGTCGATATTACTGTTGGAAACTTTGTTAGTAAGACAGTAGTAGGATCTCAATCTGGAACTAAAGCATTAGTGTTGAATACTAGTGCAGTTGATTCTACTACTGGTGATCCTAACACAATTTATGTAAAATATATTTCAGGAGAATCTGTTACCAAAAGTGTTCAAGGGGTTTCAGTAACCACCGGTGGTACTGGTTATTCAACAGCACCCCTTGTTTTAATTTCTGGTGGTGGAGGAAGTGATGCAGCTGCAACTGCTGTTGTTAGTGGTGGTAAAGTAATTGCTATTGATGTTACTACTAAAGGAACTGGATATACTTCTACACCTACGATTTCATTTTCTGGTGGAGGAGGAAGTGGAGCAGCTGCAACTGCAACATTAAATACGAAGGCATCTTTTCTTGCGGGTGAAAGAATATTTGCATCTGATTTATCTATATCTGCTGATGTAGTTGATGCAACACCAATTAATCTTCACACAATTAATATAACATCGGGTGGTTCTGGATATACGACAGCACCTGTTGTTACTATTGCTGCCGCACCTAGTGGTGGAACAACTGCAACTGCTACTGCAACAATTACTAATGGTGTGGTTACTGCAATAACTTTAGTTGAACAAGGTACAGGTTATACAGAAGCACCTGCTGTTACTATTGGTGCAGCACCTGCTGGTGGTGTAACTGCAACAGCAACTAGTACTTTGGCAACTGCTGTTGGTAAAGGTAGTTCTATTTCTATAGACGAGGGTGTATTTTATATTAAAGGTAATTTTATTAAAGTAGCAGCACAGACATTAATATTGGATAAGTATAGAAATTTACCATCATATAAAATTGGTATAGCAGTTGCTGAAACACTTATAAATTCAGGTGATGATACTACTCTTTTGGACAACGCAACAGGTGCAACAAACTTTGCAGCACCTGGTGCAGACAGATTAAAACTTGCAATAACCCTTTCTAAGAAAACTCTTACTTCAACTGACGATACAGACTTCTTTGAATTGTTAAGAATGAACCAAGGAAAAAAAGAAATAGATATTAATATTCCTGTTTATTCTGTTTTAGAAAATACTTTTGCAAGAAGAACTTATGATGAGTCTGGTAGTTATACTGTAAGAGCATTCAATATTCAGTTAAAAGATCATGCAAGTGATAGTGCAAAAATGATTGTACGTTTAGATCCGGGTAAAGCCTATATCGAAGGTATAGAATATGAGACACTTATTTCAACAGACGTTACAGTAGATAGAGCAAGAGAAACTGCACAAGTAAATAACTTTGATCGTTTAATGCAGTATGGTAATTATATTATAGTCAAAGATTTAAAAGGTTTATTTAATATAACAACTCATGCAACAGTTGATTTACATGATACTGCTCATGCAAGTTTAACCTTGACCAATCCTACCACTTACGCAAGTACTAAGGTCGGAACAGCTAAAGTAAGAAATCTTGTTCATAGGTCTGGTGATACTACAAGTATGATACATGATATGTATTTGTATGATGTTAAAATAACAAGTACGACTAAAACATTTAAAGATATTGAATCTGTTGTTATTCCAGAAGATCCGTTGTCAGGTACAGTTACAGTTAATGCAAAAGCAAATATTGATAACCTTGGTAAAGTTGGTGGTGGTGCAAGTGGTGATGCAAAACTTTTAGAAACACAAAATAATAGTTTAATATTTAAACTTTCACAGGATGTTGTAAAAACCATTCGAGATGAAAATAGTGTTTGTGATACACAGTATACGATTAAAAGAGTTTTTGCAAATGTTTCGTTTTCATCAGGTGCTGCTACTCTTACAAGTGGTGGTTCAACTGAAACATTTAAAGGTGACAATACAGATACAAGTGATGCAAATAAAAGTAAATTTTATCTTGCCACTTGTACAGTTGCCGGTGGATCATACTCCGTTGGTGACATTATTTCTTTTAATGGTTCAGGACAATCAATCGTGGTGAATGGTCCTTCTAACACCACAGTAACATTGAATGATGGTACTTCTAATAATTTTTCAGCAGATATTATTGCAGAAATGAATATTGACCAAAAATTTGAAAAAACAAAAACTCTTTCAAAGAATGAGACTTTAACCATCAATGCACCAAACACTACTGTATTATCTTCCGACTCATTGAATAAATCAGATGTATATAAACTTCATGCAGTATACGGTTCTGCAAATACAAGTACTGATCCTGTACTTCCTACATTAACAGTTGGTAGTACTTCCGAAGATTTAGCAGTCGGTGAAACAATTACTGGTTTAACATCAGGTGCTACTGGTACAGTTATTTCTGGTACAGCAGGTTCTACTAGTGTTACCTATATTCCTATCTCAGGAACTTTTGTTGCAGAAAATGTTACAGGAGCAACTTCAGGATTTACTAAAGCTGTATCTGCCGTTACTGCTGGTGATACTAATATGACTTCCAAATATGAATTGGATACCGGTCAACGTGATAATTTTTACGATCACGGTTCCATCAAATTGAAAGCAGGACAAACAGCACCCGGAGGAAGAATTACTGTTGTCTTTGATTTCTTTGTGCATACTGGTGTTGGTTATCTTTCTGTTGACTCTTATACTTCAGCAGTTGGTTTTGATAATGTACCAAGTTATACTAGTCCTACAACGGGTACATTCGTTGAATTAAGAGATTGTATTGATTATAGACCTCGAAGAACTGATGGTGCAGCCACCATTGCTAATATTGAACTACCTGTACCAAATACAAACTGGCAAGCTGATTATAGTTATTATCTTCCAAGAGTAGATACAATTTATTTAAGTAGAGAAAAGAAATTTGGTTCTAATACTGGTATTTCGTCTTTAAGGAGTATGAAACCACAAAGACTTGATGGAACAATGGATTTGTATACAATCGAAATTCCTGCTTATACATTCAAACCAAGTGATGTTACATCAAAGTATATTGAAAATAAAAGATACACTATGAGAGATATTGGTAAACTTGAAAAACGTATTAGTAATTTAGAATATTATACTAGTCTTTCATTACTTGAAAAAGAAGCAGAAGAATTAGTTATTAAAGATGCCGCAGGTTTAGATAGATTTAAAAATGGTATTCTTGTAGATGCTTTTAATGGGCATAGTGTTGGTAATGTTCGTAGTGAAGATTATAAATGTGCTATTGACTTTGATGAAAAGATTTTACGTCCGAGTTTTACTTCTAATAATACAGACGTTATTTTTGATCTAGCCAATTCTGTTGGTGTGCAACAAACTGGTGATTGTATTACTTTACCATATACTACAATACCATTTATTACTCAAACTGTTGCAAGTAAAGCAGTTAATGTTAATCCGTTTGCAGTATTAGCCTGGGTAGGTTCAGTAGAACTAGACCCACCAAGTGATAATTGGATTGATACTACAACGGCTCCAGAGGTTGTTGTAAACTTACAAGGAGAAAATGATGCTTGGGAGAGTCTAGTAGGATTAGCATTTGGTACACAGTTTAATGATTGGCAAACAATTAATACAGGTAGAGAGACAGTATTAGCATCAGAGGGTGCTGGTACATCTGGAAGAGCTGTTCTTGCAAGAGAAACAGTTGAACGTGAAATAACACAAACCCGCACAGGTATTCGTAATGAGATTACTGGTGTTGATACAGTAAGGAATAGTATTGGTGATAGAGTAGTTGATGTTTCTATTATACCTTTTATTCGTAGTAGAACAATTAAAGTATCTGTAACAGGTATGAAACCTAATACACTAATTTATGCTTTCTTTGATGGTGAAAATGTTTCAGCAAATTGTAAACCAAATGCAACTGCTGAAACACCTGGAAGTCTTGGTGATCCAATTTATTCAGATGATGCTGGTTCAATTTCTGATTTAGAATTTACCATTCCTAATTCTGATGCGTTGAGATTCAGAACTGGTGAAAGACAATTTTTATTAGTGGATAATTCAACTGCTGATTTGGTAACTGCTGGAACTTATGCGGAAGTTATTTACCAAGCACAGGGATTATTACAGACCAGAGAAAATGTTGTAGTATCTTCAAGAGTTCCTAGAGTACAACAATTTGCTATGGGTAGTGCAACAGATTTTAGAACAACAAGAGAAATCTTTGAAAGAACAAGAACAGTTGGATTTATTGATCCTCTGGCACAAACATTTTTAGTTGATCCTGTATTATATCCAGATGGTATATTTATGTCCGCAGTTGATTTATATTTTAAAACAAAAGATACGGATGGATTACCAGTAACATTACAGATTAGAGATACCTTGAATGGTTATCCTTCAAAAACGATTTTACCATTTTCTGATGTCGCAATGTTTCCTGATAATGTTAATATTAGTGAAGATGCCTCAGAAGCAACTACTTTTACATTTCCATCATTAGTTTATATGGCACCGGGTGAATATTCTATTGTTGTATTAAGTAATAGTTTGAAGTATGAAGCATGGATAGCAGAGATGGGTGAAAATATTATTGGAACAACTAGAAAAGTTTCTGAACAACCATATGCAGGTGTATTTTTTAAATCACAAAATGCTTCAACATGGAGTCCAGACCAAAATCAAGATTTAACATTTAGAATACATAAAGCAGAATTTACTACTGGACAAACTGCTAATGCTATTTTCAAAGATGGTACAGCTTCTGCGGATGTTAAGGCAGATATTATTCAAATTATTCCTACTGAGGTTAGATTAAATAACACTAATATATCATGGGGTGTGAAAATGACAGGTAATACTACTGGTATTCTTGATACTACATATACGTCTGTTTTACAAAATGTTAATTTTTTACTTGATACACAGAAAAAAATTACTACTATTGCTGGTAGTTATGATTCACGAGCACAACTTAGTTCTACAAGTAAACACATTAGCCCAGTAATTGATAGTAATAGAAATAGTGTTATCACTATTGAAAATGTTATTAATAATTTGTCAACTGATGAAACAAATACTGCTGGTGGTAATGCAACAGCAAGATATATCACAAGGCGAGTTAATTTGAAAGATGGTTTTGATGCACAAGATTTAAATGTACATATAGTTGCTAATAGACAAGCTGGTACTTCTATAAAAGTTTATTATAAAGTATTATCACAATTTGATCCTGATACGTTTGATAATAAATCTTGGGTATTAATGACTGAAGGTTCACAAGAAATTAATAGTATTTCTAAAACAGATGATGATGATGAATACATGGAATTAGAATTTAATCCAAGTACTGCTACCACTTCATATACTGTAAGTAGTGTTGCTTATGATACTTTTAAAACATTTGCAATTAAAATTGTAATGAACTCTAGTACAACTACTAAAGTTCCTTTAATAAAAGATTTAAGAGTTATAGCATTGGCATAGTATGGAAACTGTAAAGATAAAAGAGACAAAGTATATTCGTGATTTAGATTCTAAGGCTGTTCTTAATACAAATACTAATGCCTTAGAGCAATATAAGATAGAGAAGCAAAGACGCGAAGATGAAAAAAACGATATAAATAATATGAAGAAAGATATTGCTGAATTAAAAGAAATGATTGGACAACTATTAGGAAAACAAAATGGCTAAAATCGTACAAAGAAGAAGAGGAACAACTGCACAACATTCTGCGTTCACGGGAGATATTGGAGAAATAACGGTTGATCTTACTGATAAAACATTGCGGGTACATGATGGGAGTACAGTTACAGGAGTACCACTTGCAAAAGCAGATATGACTAATGTTGCTAATACAGTTGGTATTACACAACTTGCACTTAGTGATGGAACGAACGGACAGGTATTAATGACCAATGGTTCCGGTACTCTTTCCTTTACTAGTCAACCTGTAATTCCATCTCTAGCAATGGGTGGTGATTTATCGGGTACTGTTTCCAATGCACAGTTAAATGCAAATGTTGTAACTGGAACGGAATTGGCAAATACTTCTGTAACGACAGCACATATTGTAGATGCAAATATTACTACTGCTAAAATAGCAAGTAATGCAGTTGATACTACACAATTAGCAGGAACATCCGTTACTACTGCCAAAATAGATACCGCAGCAGTAACGGAGGCAAAAATAGCAACCAACGCAGTAACAACTGTCAAGATTGTTGATAATGCAATAACATCTGCAAAAATACCTGTTAATTCTATTGATGGGACAAAGATCGCATTGGGTTCAGATGCTCATGGTGATCTTATGTACTATAATGGAACAGATTGGATAAGGTTTGCTCCTGGTTCAGCAGGACAAGTCTTGCTATCGGGTGGTGCTGGTGCAAGTCCAACTTGGGGTACAACTGCATATGATATATCTTTTATTGCAGGTTATGATAATGTTACTGTAAAAGAAAATATTATAGTACAAACTTATGGTGAAATGGTAATGGCAAGAACAGGAACATTTGAAGGAGAAACTGGTTATATAGATACTGTTACTGCTGGTTCAGCTGCTATAGTTGATATTCTAAAAAATGGTTCTTCTATTTATTCAACTAAACCACAATTTGCTGCTGGGGCAACTGCTTTGACTGCGGGTACTCGTTCAACAACATCATTTGTTTCTGGTGATAGAATAACTTTTAAAGTTGTACAAATAGGATCATCTACTGCTGGTCAAGGTTTAAGATTTATGTTAAAGTGTAAGGTATAAATATGGCATTTATCAATACAGGGAGACATACTGGAACTGTAGGATTATTAGAACCTGCAACTATTGGTGGAACTGAAACCTCTTATGGCAGTTTTAAAATTCATACTTTTTTGAGTTCTGGAACTTTTGAATATCGTGGTAGTGTTGACATATCAGTAGACATATTAACTGTCGCCGGAGGAGGTGGAGGTGGTTCTGCTGGTGCAGGTGGTGCAGGTGGTTTTGTTGAACAATCAAATATTACAATTTCTCCTGGCATTGTAAATGTTGTAGTTGGTGCTGGTGGAACGACAGGTGGTGTTAATAATACGATTCATGTTGGGGGTAGTTCTACTTCAAATCTTGCTGGTGCAACAACTGCTATAGGTGGAGGTCATATTCATACTACACCTGCAGGAGGATCAAGAGGTGAAGGTGGTTCTGGTGCTGGTGGTGGACATTCTGGTTCTGGTTCTGCAGGTGGACCTGGCACAACGGGACAAGGAAATGCTGGTGGTAATGGTGCTAGTTTGGGTGCTGCCTCTGGTGGAGGAGGTGGAGGTGGTGCTGGTGGTGGACATTCTAGTTCTGGTTCTGCAGGTGGACCTGGCACAACGGGACAAGGAAATGCTGGTGGTAATGGTGCTAGTTTGGGTGCTGCCTCTGGTGGAGGAGGTGGAGGTGGTGCTGGTGAACCTGGCAGCAGCGCACCTGGGTTTGGTGGTTGTGGTGATTGTGGAGGTGTAACCGGTGGTGGTTCGGGTCCGGGTGGTGATGGTCTATCAAGTACGTTTAGAGCAAATACTGCTGTCTTTTATGCTGGAGGTGGTGGAGGTGGCGGTGGTAATGTAAGTGGTAATGGTGGAGAATCTGCTGGAGGAAATGGCGGAGGTGGTGATCCTCATTCAACTACTGCTGGTGCGAGTGGTGATGTTAATAGTGGTGGCGGTGGTCATGGTACAGGAAGTGGTTCTGCAGGTGGCAATGGTGGAAGTGGAATAGTTGTTATTCGCGCACCATTAAATTTATAGGAGTTATTAATGGCACATTTTGCAAAAGTTGTAAATGATAAAGTTGTTGAAGTTATAAAAGCAGAACAAGAATTTATAGACCAGTATGATGATGGTTTGAATGATGGTGGCGAATGGATACAAACTTCTTATAATTCAAAAGGTGGAAAACATTTTGATGGAGAAACTGGATTAGAAGATGGTCAACCACATTTAAGATATAATTATGCTGGTGTTGGTTTTGCATACGATAGAGAAAAAGATGCTTTTATTCCTCCAAAACCATATGCAAGTTTTGTATTAAACGAAACTACCATGAGATGGGAACCTCCTATTCCATATCCACAAGGTTTGGTTGGAGGCCCACAAAGATTTGTTTGGGATGAAGAACATTATCAGGAGTATGGCACATGGTTTGATAGACACGACGGATGGGACTTGGCATATCATAATCCAAATCACAAATATCATAACCCAAGTATACCAAAATATGAGGATGATGATTATCCATTTAATGATTTGCCACAGAAATGGTAAATATGGAAACACAAGCAGAACGTGAAAAGAAAATGACATGGCAACAGATTCGTGATGAATCTATTGGAATGTTAAAAGAAACATACACCGCTGTTACAAGTGGTTATATAGAAAAAGAAATTCAAGAAGAACGATATGAAATTTGTGAAGGTTGTTCAGAGTTTATAAAAATTTTAAGATTATGTAATGTTTGTAAATGTTACATGCCAGCAAAAACATTGTTTAACAAATCTAAATGTCCTAAGAGTTATTGGAACAAATAAAAATATGATAGGAAAACAAAATGGCTAAACTAGTTCAAAGACGAAGAGGTACCACAGCAGAACATTCTGCATTTACAGGAGCGGTTGGAGAAATAACGCATAATACCACTAAACATACGCTGGTCATACATGATGGCACAACCGCAGGTGGACATGAACTTGCAAGAAAAGATTTAAGTAATGTTAGTTTAGTAAATTTAATTGGAATTACTGAATTAAAAACATCGGATGGGTCTGACGGACAGGTATTAACTACCGATGGTTCTGGTAATGTTACTTTCCGTACAGTTGATGTTGCATCAGCAGCAGTTGGTGGAGATTTAACGGGTACTGTATCAAATGCACAAATTGGTTCTAACAAGGTTGGTATTACAGAATTAAATGTTACAGATGGAACAAATGGTCAAGTTCTTACCACAAATGGTTCTGGTACATTATCCTTCGCTAGTACTGGTGCTATTACAGTTGGTGGTGATTTATCTGGTACTACATCCAATGCACAAATAGTTGCAAGTGCTGTTACTAGTACAGAGTTGGCAACTAATGCAGTAACGACAACAAAACTTACAGACGCAAACGTAACAGCAGCAAAACTAGCAAGTGATTCAGTAACAACAATAAAAATATTAAATTCAAATATTACGACAGCAAAAATTGCTGATAATGCAATTACGGATTCCAAGATGGCAGATGATGCAGTTGGAGTAGCAGAATTAAGTGCAACAGGTACTGCTTCTTCATCAACTTTTTTAAGAGGTGATAACGCATGGAGTACAGATGGTTCTGGTCTACTAAACTTACCATATGATGTTGCTTTCAATGCTGGATATGATGCAGACATGGTAAAAGAAGATATTACTGTTGCAACGTATGGTGAATTAGTTATGGCACGAGCAGGAACATTTCTTGGTGAGAATGGTTTTATAGATACTCCAGCAACAGGTGCAACTGCCATTGTAGATATATTAAAAAATGGAACAACTATTTATTCTACGAAACCAACATTTGCCATTGCTTCAAATACAGCAACTGCCGGTGTTCTTTCAGTAACATCATTTGCTGCTGGTGATAGAATTACTTTTAAAATAACACAAAAAGGTTCAACAGAAGCCGGAGAAGGATTACGTTTCACATTAAGATGTAAAGCATAGGGAGAAAATATATTATGCCTTTTTTATATGCACCCCATCAAATAGGAAGAAGAAAAGCACCCTTTAAATGTGAGGGTGGTACAGAGACAACAGTAGGTAATACTAAAGTACATACTTTTTTGAGTACTGGAACTTTTACAGTAACAAGTGGTGAAGGACAAATTGATTGTTTAGTTGTTGCAGGTGGTGGTGGTAATCCTAATGTTTCTACTAATTATGGTGCTGGTGCAGGTGGCATGGTTGTACAAAATGGTGTTACTGTAGCTAAAGGTGCTTTTACTGTAACAATTGGTGCTGGAGGTAACGCACATCCAGACGGTAGTGGTACTAATTCTAGTATAGTTGATTCAAGTAGTAATTCTATAACTACCAATGCTGTTGGTGGTGGAGGTGGAAGTGCATTTGGGGCAAATATGCACGGTGGTTCTGGTATGGGAGGTTTAGACGGTACTGTTGGTGAAGGTACTGCGGGACAAGGAAATGATGGTGGAAATGGAGCACGTTCAGGAGAAGGTGCCTCAATGGGTGGAGGTGGTGGTGCAGGAGCAGAAGGTGGTGATGGGACTCCTCCTCCAAGGAGACAACCTGGAACTACACCGGGTGGTGCAGGTGGTGTTGGATTAGAAAATAATTATCGAACTGGATCAAATGTTTTTTATGCAGGGGGTGGTGCTGGTAATGCAGGTTCAGAAGGACAGTCCTATGCTTATGATCCTCCCGCACAGGGTGGAGGTGGTTCTGGTGCAGGAGCCGCAGGTGCTGGTGGAACTAATTTAGGTGGAGGTGGAGCAGGTGGCAATGGTGGAAGTGGGATAGTAGTGATAAGGTACAATCCCGATCAGTAAAACGATCCGCGCGGCGGGCGACATAGTAGAAGCAAACTTTATGAACTTTACATTATGTAATGAAAATAAAATATTTCCTTTTTTAATTATTGATGATTTTTATGACAGCCAAGAAGAAAAACAAATTTGGACTGAATTAGAATTATTACATCCATTACTAAAAGATGAAGATGGTAAAACTGGAAACATAGCAGTTGATCTTGATGGAAATAAAAAAGGTGAGGCATCAAGATTATATCTTGATGTTTTTTATAAAGATAATAGAGAACAATCAAGTATTTTAAATCTTTATAAAAAAATAGTATCCGATGATGTTATAGGATTATATGAAAAAATTGTTCCATCATGGGTCACGTTTAAGGCAAGTAATACTGATGTATCACAAATTAGTTATTATGAAAACAAAGGATATTATGGTGAACATTTTGATTTGTATATGCACACTTGTTTGATTTGGTTTTATGAAAAACCAAAAAAATTTCAAGGTGGTGATTTAAAATTTACTCAAAGTTCGACACTAGTGGAATGTAAACATAACAGAATGGTTTTATTTCCAAGTTACTATTTACACGAAGTTATTAATATAAATATGGAAAAAATGTATACCAACAAAGGTCTAGGAAGATATTGTTTAACACATTTTTATAATAAAAGATAATATGGGACATTACGCAAGAATAAATGATAATAATATAGTTGTAGAAGTTATTGTAGCTAAGAAAGATTTTATAGATACTGGTCTAAAAGGTGATCCTAGTAAATGGATAAAGACTTCTTATAATACACATGCTGGAGAACATTACGATAGAAATAATAATTGTTTACCAGATGGATTGCCAGGTTTAAGAAAAAACTATGCAGGACTTGGTTATAAATATGATAAAGATAGAGATGCTTTCATTCCACCTAAACCATATCCATCTTGGGTGTTAAATGAAAAAACTTGTAGGTGGGATCCTCCAATACCAGAACCAGAAGTTTCAAAGAATATAGAAGAAGCAGGATTTTGGCATTGGAATGAAGAAGAACAAAAATGGGATTTGAAAGACACACCCCCATTACCAAAATAAAGAGGAATAAGATATGGCAATAGTATCAGTAGGTTTAGGAGACACATTTGATGAGTGGAGAGTTAAGACAAACACCGTTGCAACAGGACAAGGTGATCTTACGACTCTATCAACCACACATAAGGCAAGTGTAGTTGGTGCTATCAATGAATTGTTTACAAGTGATAGTGATGATATGGAAAATCTTGTTGATGATACCTCACCACAACTCGGCGGTCAATTAGATTTAAATAATAATAATATTGCTGGAACGGGTAGTATAAATATAACTGGTAGTGGTACGTTTACTGGTAATGTTCAAGCAACACTTCAACTTTCTAGTAGTAACAGTATTGTATCAGTTGGTAACGCCGATGTAGTTGTAACACCACACGGAACTGGTGATGTTTTATTGGCATCAGATATAATAAAAGTTGGGCCGAGTGGTACAGATACCACTATTACAACTAATGGAAGTGGGACATTAAAATTAGCTCCTAATGGTGGTGGTGGAAGTCAACCATTGGTGGAGTTAGAAAATGTAGGACATCTAAAACTTATTCCTCCTAGTGGAAAAGAAGTTCAGGTTCTTGGACCGGGTATTATAAGTGCAACAACTTTTACTGGTGCTCTTACTGGTAATGTTACAGGTAATGTTACTGGTAATGTTACTGGTAATGTTACTGGTAATGTTCTTGGTTCTGGTTCTATTGCTGGTACTGTTACAGGTACGACACAATCTGCAAGTAATAATTCAACAGCACTTGCAACGACAGCATATGTTGATGCACAAGTAGCAACAGAAAATACAATAGCAGAGATGGATGATACTACTATAAGTTCTCCTGCAAATTTACAAGTATTACAATATAATACGGCATCTTCAAAATGGATTAATGCTACTTCGGTGGGTGCTACGACTGGGTTTGCAGTTGCCATGGCAGTTGCATTGGGATAATAATTGTTAATATAATTTAAAAAGGATTATAAAAATGGCTAATGATTTTAAGGGTGTTCAAAAAGTAAATGTAACGTCTGTTACCACAGTTTACACCGCACCGAGTTCAAAAGATAGTATCATACTTGAAATAGATATTGCAAACACAACTACAGGTGCTTGTACTACTTCTGTTGAAGTATTAGATACTTCTGCGAGTACAGATGCTTATTTGGTAAAAGATGCACCAATTCCAGCTGGAGGTGCATTACAAGTAATTGCAGGACAGAAAGTAGTTCTTGAAACTGGTGACAGCATCCGTGTAACTGCATCTGCAGCCTGTGATGTAGTTTGTTCAATTTTAGAGGATGTTAATTCATAAAACTAAAGGATAAAAATTATGGCATACATAGGCAGAGACATAAGATACGGTAATGCTAAAGTAGAATCATTTACCAGTTCGGGACAAACTGCATTTACATTGTCACTAGATACTACAACCGATGGAGTAGTGGCTACATTGAATGGTGTGGTACAACGGAATGGCACAGACTTTAATGTTACAGCTGGTACGACATTAACTTTTACGTCAACAGTTGTTAGTGGTGTTATTCTTCAAGTAGTATACATGGGATTATCAGTTGGAATTCCAACTCCGGGAACTGGAACTGTTGGTACTGCAACGATAGCAAATGATGCAATAGATTCTCAGCACTACGCCGATGGAAGTATTGACACGGCGCATCTCGCTGACAATGCAATTACTGGTGCTAAGATAGCAATGACTTCCGATGCTCGTGGTGATATACTTTATTACAACGGTACAGATTATGCTCGTCTTGCAAAAGGTTCTAGTGGAACAGTATTGAAGATGGGTGCAAACGATCCTGCATGGGGTAGTGATACTGCTGGTGCTGATTTAGATACAGCAAATAATTGGACTAAAGGACAACGTGGAGAAATTACAGCACTTTCAGATGGTTCAACCATCACACCAGATTTTAACGATTCAAATAATTATAGTGTAACATTAGGTGGCAACAGAACACTTGCTAATCCTTCTAATTTAACAGTAGGGCAGTCTGGTTCAATTTTTGTGACTCAGGATGGGACAGGTAGCAGAACTTTAGCATACGGTTCTTATTGGGATTTTGCAGGTGGAACTGCACCTACTTTAACTACTACAGCATCAGCGGTAGATCGCATTGATTATGTTGTGCGAACTACTACTTCTATTCATGCCGTAGCAACTCTGGCATTATCATAATATGGGTGTATTAAACGAAAATTCGATAATGGGTTCGGCTGCTGCAGCTGGTGGTGAAGGTTACCAAATAGAAAGATCATTAAAGTTTTATGGGGCCATTCCACATTTGGCCAAAGCTAGTAATTTCCAACCAACAAGTCCTTACACCGTTTCTGTTTGGGTTAAACGTGCGTCGTTAGATTTGGGACGAACACAATTTCTTTGGAGAATAAATTCAGCAGATTGTCTTTATTTTACAACCAGTAGTACTTTGAGTTGGGAACGTAGGCCTACTACACTTACTACTACTGGTATATATAGAGATACAGCTAATTGGTATCATATCGTTTGCAAAAGTGAGTCGGGTGCTATGTATCTATATGTCAACGGAAGTTTGGTTTCTTCCAATACAAGTACAACTGCAAATCCTTACACTTCCGGAGCAATGAATATTGGTGGCAACGCCCCAACTCCTGCGAGTAACACTTGTCTTGATGGATACCTGGCAGAATTTCATTGGGTTCAAGGTACAGCCCTTGGTCCTGAATCATTCGGTGAATTTGATTCAAAATGGGGTCATTGGAAACCAATAGAGTACGAAGGAGGTCACGGGTCTGAAGGGTTTTATATTCCTTTCTCAGGTTCTAGTACCAAGCACTCTTTAACTGCTGTTGGTAGTGCAGTACATTCAACAGCACAACAAAAAATAGGTGCATCTTCAATATATATTCCTGGTGCAGCTGAACGTGTAGAAGCATCTGCTCCTTCAATTGATTTTGCTTTTGGTACCGGTGATTTTACTATTGAAGGTTGGTTGTATTGGACTACTGTTGCTACAGATAAAACTTGGATTGTAAACAGAGAAAGTAATTCAAGTAACGCATGGTATATTGGAATGGACACCAGTTATTATATTGCCATGGCAACTGGTAATGCAGTAATATTAAATTCTAATACTGCCATGAATGCTTATCATAATCAATGGGTGCATATTGCTTTTACAAGACAAAGTGGAACATTACGAGTTTATATTAACGGTGTACAAAAAAATTCTGCAGCATCTACCCATAATTTTTCGTTAACAAATAAAATAAAATTGGGTGGTGGTGATACTCAAGGTGCTGGTTCTATGGCTGGTTATCAGGATGAAGTACGGATCAGCAAAAATTGTCGTTATCCGGATGGCACAACTTTTACTCCAAGCACGACCGCTTTTGCGGAGGACTCAGATACAATTTTATTAGTACATTCAGATACGTCTAATAATTCTACAACTTTCGTAGACTCCTCTGGGACTACAGGTGATTTAGGTAGTGATATGAGTGCAAACTCTAATAATTTCAATCGTCCTTCAAGTGGGTCAATGGATTCTACACATATAATGCACGACACACCGACAAATAATTTTGCTAAATTCCACAAAGCCCATAAAGACGCACAAAATAATGATAATACTTATCTGGATGGTGACTTGCAACTTGGAGGTGGTGGAGGTACCTCTTGGAGAGAAACATTCGCAGATTTTGAAGTTCCAAAAACAGGTAAGTGGTATATGGAATTTCGTCACCTGGGAGGTTACGCACACATTGGATTAATGTCATCACCATACGCAGTAAATACTGGTGATACTATTCAGACAGGTCATGTTTGGTACGATTACGATACACAGCAAACAGGCGGCACTATTTTTTATAATAACTCAAATCAAGCATCAAGTGTTGGTGCTGGTTCAGGCGAAGTTTATGCTATATCTGTTAATGAGGGTGTTGTAAAAATGTATAAAAGTAATTCTGTAGTTCATACTTATTCACAAAATTTAAGTAATGCTGGAGAACATCCTGTACATCCAATAGTTCAGACTTATGGTACTGCCGAGTGGCGTGTCAATTTTGGTCAAGGTGATATGGACGCGATGGGTGCAAAAGCACCAGATGCAAATGGATATGGTTCATTTTATTATACACCTCCTGCCGATCATTTAGCATTATGTTCTAAAAATTTACCAGAACCTACTGTTAAGCCTGCTGAAAATTTTAATACAGTTTTATATGCTGGTAATAGTTCGTCAGGTAGAGCGATAACGGGTGTAGGATTTCAGCCTGATCTAACTTGGCTTAAATGTCGTTCTTTAGGGCATAGTCATGTTATCTCCGATGTGGTTCGAGGTGCAACAAAAAGACTTGCTAGTGATATGACCAATACTGAAACCACTCAAACTGAATATATACAATCATTTAATGCAGATGGATTTACAGTTGGGAATGATGGTCATGTTAATGGTAGTCAAACTTATGCTGCTTGGAACTGGAAAATGAATGGATCAGGAAGTTCTAATTCTAATGGTTCGACCACTTCAACTGTTTCTGCCAATACATCTGCTGGGCAATCCATTGTAACTTATTCAGGGTCATCAGGTAATGACACAGTAGGACATGGTTTATCGCAAGCTCCAAATTTAGTTATTGTTAAATCAAGGGCAAATGCGGATCAATGGCGAGTCGGATCAATTCAGAACATAGCTGGTACGACAATGGATTTTACAGACTACTTGAAATTAAATGCTACAACTGATTTAACAGACGAATCTACAACTTGGAATGATACTGCACCAACATCAACTGTTTTTTCGGTAGGTTCAGACAGCGCAACCAATCATCCCGGTTATACTTATGTAGCTTATTGTTTTCATTCTGTTGAAGGTTATTCCAAAATTGGGAGTTATTACGGAAACGGTTCTGCGGATGGGACTTTTATATACATGGGCTTTAAACCAGCTTGGATTATGCTTAAAAGCATGAACACTAGCTATTCCTCATGGTTAGTAACTGATAACAAACTGAATCCAACCAATGATGGTGCTGGGACAAACCTATGGGCAGAAGATAGTTCCGCAGAAAATCCAAACAGTTACGGGTATGATTTTTTAAGCAATGGATTCAAACTTAGGGCAACTTCATCAAACTTAAACAGCACACATTCATTTATATATATAGCTTTTGCCGAACAACCTTTTAAATATTCAAACGCAAGATAAGGAGAAAAAATTATGTGGAGTCAAGTATCAGGGGGTGAAGTGATAAGAGTCATTCCATCTCCTATCGCATTAGAGATTAATAGTATTCAATATCCAAGAAATATTTTTACAGTTTGGAGTAAATCAGAATTAAAAGATATTGGTATCTATCCATATTCTGAAACAATAGTAGATAAAAGATATTATTGGTCTGGTTCTTTGACTTATAATGTTGGTGTTGATGAAGTAACAGGTACTTATGAAACAACTGAAAGAGATATTGCAGACTTGAAAAAAAATATGATTCGACAAACAAAAGATATGGCTGCGAGTTTGTTGTCAAGAGATGATTGGATGGTATTAAGAGAAGCAGAAGGTGGGACTGCGATGCCAGACGATATTAAAACATATAGAACGGCAGTACGAACTGAAAGTAATGAAAAAGTAACTGCTATTAATGCTTTAAGTAATTTGGATGCAATTAAATTGTACGAAGCAACACCATATACAGAAACAAGAAAGACTGAAACGTATGATGACGATAACAATGTTACTTATGGGGCTCCTAATATTGAAAGTGAAAAACATCTTAATTTAGTTACACATTATTTTGCTGAAGATCCTTTAGCAGAAGTAGATCCTGGGTATGTATCATTAGTTAAGAAATAAATTATATAAATATAATAAAAAGTGAGGATTGTATGAGTGAAAAAAAAGAAACAACAGATTTAATAATTAAAACATTTGGTAATGGTAATGGTGCAGTAAGTAAATATCAATCTTATGGTAATAAATCATTAGTTCAAAATTTACAAAACGCAGAAGTCGCAGTTAAGAAAGTCCAATACACAGAACGTATTTGGGATCGTAGTCGATCACAATTTATGTTAAAACATTTAACCTGTTCTCAAGCAGATGGTTGGACAAGACTAAGACAAGTTTCAGCAGAGATGTCAAGAAAACGTCAAGCACTTAATGAAGCGAAGTTTGGTTACATGGAGGCTGTTGCAAAATCTAAAATCAAAAGAGCCAAACTTAAAGAAGAAGATGATCCTTTAAAAAAAGAATTACTTGAAATTCAAGCTGCAAAAATGGAATCACAAAATGCAGAACTGTTAGTTAAAGTTGAAGGTGCATTAAAAGAAATTGAAACACTTGCAGAAATGCACGATCAATTAAAAGAAATTCTTGGTGAAGTTACTGAAGAAGAATTTGAAAAGGCACAAGTTCAATCTCATATTAAACGTGCTATGACACAATCTATTCGTGAAATTAGAGAACGTGGTCAAATAGGTTGTGGTAATCAAGAATATTTAGAACAGGTTGGAGTTTGTGTTTCAAGTGCAAAACGAGAAATACTTATATATTTAGAACAAGAAAAAACAACCGGAGTACAAGATACATCTTTATTGCATGCTTTTGTTAATGATTTTGCAGAAAGATATGAACCTGTAGCAAAACAGCAAGCAGATTTTTTAGGTTTTTCTGCTGATGCAAATAATTTATTAACCTATACACCTGAGAATAGTAAACAGCTAAAACTAGAAGAATAGGAGTTTTAAAAATGAAAATTGTAGAATATAAACTTAATGCGTCTGATACAGGACATGGTATGATAACACCGGGGTTTGTGGAAAATGGTGGTTATTTTATGAATCCTGACGATTATACTATGGTCGGATTCGTGCCTGATCCTTGTGAGTATTGGATTCCTGATACTGTTGATTATAAAACACTTGCAGATGTGAAAGCAAGACAACTTGCCATTCATGCAAAATATCCAATGGAAAAATTAAATGAGACTACTCATAATTCGGAAGTTATGACAGACGCAGAAGTAGAAACAACTATAGACGATTGGCATACTGCTCACAATAGTTAAAAACAGGATTACTAATGAGTATACAAAAAGTTCCAGATAGTATGATAACTGGATTATCAGCAAGTAAACTTACAGGTAATTTACCTGCTCTTAATGGGTCTGCTTTAACAGGTTTACCAGCAGCTAATGTAACGGGTAGTTTACCTGCTATTAGTGGTGCTAATCTTACTAATTTGTCAGCAGGTAATTTAACTGGAACTGTTGCTGACGCAAGAATTTCTACATTGACAGCATCAAAATTAACAGGTGCCTTACCTGCAATTAGTGGTGCTAGTCTAACCGGTGTCCCTGTATCCTATACAAAAAATTCTAGTGATCCTGTCATTACTACGAATCCATCTGGTGGTGTAGGAACTGTTTGGGTTAATACAACTTCAGGTGAAACTTATACTTGTACTGACGCAACTAGTAACAAAAATGTTTGGGTGAATTGGGGAGGAGGAACAGGTGATGTAGTACCTTGGGCTTATCAAGGCACAGCATACGGATATTCTGCTGGTGGTGGTTCTGGTGATACACAAGTTGATAGATATAGTTTTACGTCTGATGGAAATTCAGTAGATATTGGTGATCTATCTGTCGGGAGAGAAAATTGTGCAGGAGGTAAGTCTTTAACTCATGGTTATTGTCAAGGTGGTAACCCACCAGAAAATATAGTTCTTAAATATGCTTTTGCAAGTTCTGTTTCAGGTTCAACGACGGTAGGTGATTTATCAGTTTCAAGATACGCAGCAGCAGAAGCATCATCTGAAACTCATATTTATGCAGCTGGTGGTGATGGTTCTCAGGATAATGTAATTGATAGAGTTTCAAATTCAACAGACGGTAACCATACAGACGTAGGTAATTTAACTAATAATATTTGGTATCTTGGGGGTAGTTCATCAACAACGCATGGATATGTTGCTGGTGGTTATCCATCCAATAATGTTATTCAAAAATGGACTTTTGCGAACAGTAGTGCAAACGCTACAGATGTTGGTGATTTACCAACAAGTAGACGAGACACAAATGGAAATTCTTCTACTACACATGGTTATAATCATGGTGGTTATCCATCTAATAATCAGATTGAGAAGTGGACTTTTGCTAGTGATGCAAACGGTACGGACGTAGGTGATTTAACTGTTGGAGGTGATTTTGGTTCAACCTCATCATCAACAACGCATGGTTATCATACTGGTGGGAGAAATGGTGGAAGTGTTATGGAAAAATTTAGTTTTTCATCAGACGGTAATGCTACTAGTATAGGATCATTAAGTAGCAGTAAAACTAAATTGGTTGCTGGTTCACAAGAATAAACAGGAAAAATAAATGAGTACAACTAAAGCAACAGATTCAATGATAGTTGGTTTAACATCAAGTAAACTCACAGGTAATTTACCTGCTCTTAGTGGTGCTAATCTTACTAATTTAACAGCAGGCAATTTAACTGGTACTTTGGCTGCACTCAATGGTTCTAATCTTACAAGTTTACCGGCAGGTAATTTAACTGGAACTGTTGCTGACGCAAGAATTTCTACTTTAACAGCATCAAAATTATCTGGTGCCTTACCTGCAATTGATGGAAGTAATCTTACTAATTTACCTCCGGGATTTACAAAAAATTCTAGTGATCCTGCTATTACTACTAATCCTTCTGGTGGTGTAGGAACTGTTTGGGTTAATACGACATCAGGTGAAGCCTTTGTTTGTACTGACGCAACTAGTAACGAAAATGTTTGGACTAATGTAGGAGGAGGAACAGGTGATGTACAGCCTGTACCTTTTTACCAAGGAACTAACTATGGTTATATTGCTGGTGGTGGGTATCCAAACAATAATATTATTGATAGGAACTCTTTTACATCAGATGGAAATTCATCTGATTGGGCAGATTTAAGTGGTAGTTATAACTATCTGACGGGTACATCATCTACTACAAATGGATATGCTTGTGGTAATGAATCGGCAAATATTATGCAAAAGTTTCCATTTGCATCACAAACCAATGCTAGTGAAATTGGCGATATGGCATCTAATACTTATGGTGCGGCTGGATGTAGTTCAACTACTCATGGTTATTATTGTGGAGATGGAAGTCCAACCACTAATGTTATCCAAAAGGTATCTTTTAGTACTGATGGAAATAGTCAAGATGTAGCAAATATGACAGCTTCATTTGGTTTTGGGACAGGAAGTCAATCCCAGACTTATGGTTATATAGCAGGAGGCCACTCTCCGTATAGAAATGGAATTGAGAAGTTTCAGTTCGCAACAGATGGTGATGCTACTGATGTTGCAGATTTAACAAATACTGTTACTCAATGTGGTGGTAATTCATCAATTAATTATGGTTATGCCTCTGGTGGTTATACGCCTACATTACAAAATGTAATAAATAAATACTCATTTACAAGTGATTCTAATGCGACCGATGTAGGAGATATTATAGCAGCCAAACGACAATGTTCTGGGACAGATTCATCTACTCATGGTTATTTATCAGGTGGTTATATTTCTAGTGGATCAAATGTAGTTGAGAAATTTAGTTTTACAACAGACGGTAATTCTACGGATGTAGGAGATATGACATCTACACGAAATCATCCAGCAGGTTGTCAATATTAGATAATTTATATTTACAAAAAAGAAAAATAGGAAAGAATAAATGGCAACTTGGAAAATTACAGACTCAATGATAGATGCAATATCATCAAGTAAACTTACGGGTGCTTTGCCTGCTCTTAATGCAAGTAATTTAACAAATTTAACAGCAGGTAATTTATCAGGTACTTTGCCTGCTATTAGTGGTGCAAGTCTGACAGCAATTCCAGCAGGTAATTTAACTGGAACTGTTGCAGACGCAAGAATTTCTACGTTGACGGCATCAAAATTATCTGGTGCCTTACCTGCTATTAGTGCTTCTAATTTAACTGGTCTTTCAGCATATACAAAAAGTGCTAATGATCCTGTTATTACTACTAATCCTTCTGGTGGTGTCGGTACCATGTGGGTTAATCAATCTTCAGGTGAGGTCTATATTTGTACTGACGCAACTAGTAACGAAAATGTTTGGACTAATATAGGAGGAGGATCAGGAGATGTAAAATTACAATGGTATGGTGGTCGTGGAGTTGGAATGGGTGGTACGACTAATACTAGTTATAATGGTCATACAGATAATATGAGTTATGTTGCAATAAGTACTCTTGGGAATGCTGTAGACTTTGGTAATATGACTAATAGTAGACTGGGTGGTATTGGGACAGCTAGTAATAATACAAGATTAGTTATGGCTGGTGGATCAAATAATTATCCTACTTCATTGAACACAATGGATTATATAACTGTTGCATCAACTGGTAATGCTACCGACTACGGTGATCTTACTACAGCTTGTAGGTACAAAGGTGGTGTTTCTAATGGTACACGAGGTGTTTATGCAGGAGGTTACGAAGCAGGTAGTGATCCCGGTGCAGTTGCTTCAATAGATTATAGAGATGTCGCATCAACTGGTAACTGTAGCGATTTTGGTGATCTTAGTGCTGCAGGGCAAGCAGGCCAACATTGGAGTAATGGTACAAGGGCAATTATAGCGAGTGTTGGTGGAAATACTAATGTCATTGAATATATAACAGTAGCATCAACTGGTAATTCTACCGACTTCGGTGATATGACTGAAAGTAGTTATGCAGATATGGTAGGAGGTAGTGAAACAAGAGCTTGTGGTGCAACAGGTAATAATAATAACACAATATATTATGTAACTATGGCATCAACTGGTAATGCACAAGATTTCGGTGATATGACGGCAGCGAGAGGAGTTGGTGGTTCTTGTTCTGATGCAAGTAGAATGTTAATGTGGCCAGGTCGTGCTAGTAATACTACAATTGATTACATAACTGTTTCAACAACTGGTAATGCTATCGACTTCGGTGATCTAAATTATGTTAGTGAACAAATGGGTGCTGGTTCTGGAGCATAATAAATATTAAAAGGAATTTTTATGAATGAAGAAAAATCTTTGGTATTATCTGAAACATTAGTTAATGATTTAATCCCTAATACATCATTAAGTCAAGAATCATTAGCAAAGATTTGTAATAGATTACCAGAATTACATAGAGCAAAAACAGCAGTAGGAAGAAAGAATAGTCAAACAACAGCTACTTTGATGACAATGACAATGTTAGCAGATAGTCCTTATCGTCAAATGAAACAATGTTTATCTCAAATAGATAACAAAAGAAATGCTTTGATAGAAGTACATTTCAATACACAGAAAAGTAAAGTTAAAATAAAAAAGTGGGAAGAATCTGGAACTGAAATGGATTTAGTAAAAGCACAAGAAGCAAAAGTTGGAATTGAACAGATGAGGACATCAGCAGAAAATGCTATGAAAGAAATTGGAATGTATCAAGATATATATGATGAAATTCGTACAACGCATGGTATTCCAGTTGATTGGGATGAAGAAGATTTTGAAGCATCAGAAATTGAAAATGCAATACGAATGGGATTTCGACAGGCCATTCAAAATTTAATGTCGAGTGATAGAATAGCAATTTCAACAGTCGAGTATTGGGAACAGTTTGGTATTCATCCTATGGTTGGAGAAAAATTAACCAGAGACTATATGAATAGTATTAAAAAAGAAATAAATAATAATAAATTACCAAGTGTTCAAAGTATGCACGTTTTTTTAGATCAGATGGTAGAAACATTTAAAGATGAACATAAGCACTCATTGAAAAGAATTGGTGTAGAAGCAATAGTAAATCATTCTTACATTTACAAAAAGAAAAATAGGAAAGAATAAATGGCATACATAGGTAAACAACCAGAAATTGATGGAGATGCAACTGACATTATTGTAGATACCATAACAGGTAATGGTTCAACTACAACAATGACAGTATCCTCTGTATTGGCACCGGCATCAGTAAATAACATAAGTGTTTTTGTTGCAGGTCTTATGCAAGTACCGGGAACGGATTATACTTTATCATCAAAAACAATTACATTTACAACTGCACCTGCGAATGGTCTTAAAGTAGTTGCAATAAGTCACGTTGATACATTTTCTTCAGCATATGCAAACGCGTTTGCAACTGGTCATGGTAATTTATCTATTAAGGATGCTTCTGTAACAAACGATCATATTGATAGTATGTCATCAAGTAAACTTACTGGTGCTTTACCTGCTGGTAGTGGTGCAAATTTAACAAATTTATCAGCAGCGAATCTTACAGGAACAGTAGCCGACGCAAGAATTTCTACATTGACAGCATCAAAATTAACAGGTGCCTTACCTGCAATTAGTGGTGCTAATGTAACAGGAATTCCATCAGTTTCTATTACAAAAAATTCTAGTGATCCTGCTCTTACTACTAATCCTTCTGGTGGTGTAGGTACTTTATGGTCTAATAGTACAACAGGTGAAGCCTTTGTTTGTACTGACGCAACTAGTAACGAAAATGTTTGGACTAATGTAGGAGGAGGAACAGGAGATGTAGCGCCTTTCAGTTGGATGGGAACAACATCTGGTTATACTGCTGGAGGACGATCTTCTAATGTTATCGACAAATTTAGTTTCACATCAGATGGAAATGCTACAGACGTAGGTGATCTGTCGGCCACACAAGGTTATCCATCTGGTCATCATTCTGCAACTGCTGGTTATATAGCAGGTACGGCAACTTCTAAATTAGATAAAATGACATTTGCAAGTGAAGGAAATTCAACAGATGTTGCTAATATTGCTCAAGTAATTGATTCACCTTGTAATCATTCAACTTCTACACATGGATGGATAGCAGGAACATATGGTAACGATACTACCATGATAATGAAATTTACTTTTGCTACTGATAGTGATGCTGTTGATAGTACGAAAAATTTATCAACTGGTAGAGGATACACAGCATCATCACAAGATGGTGAAACATATGGTTATGTTGCTTCAGGAAATGGAACTGCAAGTGATATTGATAGATATTCATTTTCAGATTCTAACCATAGTAGTGATGTTGGTTCACTTAATGGAAATTCTTGGGGTGGAGGTTGGGTTGGTGGTGGTTCTTCATCTGCAACTCATGGTTATGTTATGGGTGCTGGTGATAGTCAACCAGCAACAAATCATATTGAAAAATACTCATTTGCTAGTAGTTCAAACGGAGCGGATGTTGGTAATTTGACTGAAAGTCGAAGGGGTGTTGCAGGAACTGGTTCTACTACTAATATTTATGCTGCTGGTGGATATGCTGGTGCAGGGCCATCAAATAGTAATTATAAGTACACTATTGACAAACGGGCTACTGCTTCTGATGGTGATTCTAGTGACATTGGGGATTTAACATACAATCGACATGGAGCGGGTGAATTTCAAAAATAAATGTTTATATTCAAAGGAATAATAAATGGCATACTTAGGTACAGGTGTTGAACATTCAGCAGATGATACGTTAGCTAAAGACAAAGATATAATTAACAGAACACTTAATACAATGACGGGTGATAATTCTGATACTACTTTAACTTTGTCCATGACACCTGCTTCTGTTAATAATGTTGATGTATATCTTGATGGGGTTAGGCAACGACCTACGACAGATTATACAGTTTCGGGAACTACACTTACATTTACGACAGCACCTCCAACGGGAGTAGTAGTAATAGCCTTAACTGGTAGTGCTGAACCGATCGGAATTACAACCGAATCTTTTCCGGGAAGTGATTTTGAAACTATAACCGATGCTAAAATAGCAAGTGGTATTGCATCAAGTAAACTTACGGGTGCTTTGCCTGCACTCAATGGTTCTAATCTTACAAGTTTACCAGCAGGTAATTTAACTGGAACTGTTGCTGACGCAAGAATTTCTACTTTAACAGCATCAAAATTATCTGGTGCCTTACCTGCAATTAGTGGTGCTAATTTAACTGGTATTAACCTTACTCCAGCCTATACAAAAAGTGCTAGTGATCCTGTTATAACAACAAATCCTTCTGGTGGTGTAGGAACTGTTTGGTCTAATAGTACAACAGGTGAAGTTTATGTTTGTACTGACGCAACTAGTAACGAAAATGTTTGGACTAATGTAGGATCAGGATCAGGAGATGTATTACCTTGGAGTTTTCCAGGTACAAGTCATGGTTATGTCGCAGGCGGACAACCAGCAACTACAACGATTGAAAAATATGCTTTTGCGTCAAATACAACAGCTGCTAGTCATGGTGATTTGATTGGGGTTGATGGTGGAACATATTGGGCTGCAAATCATAATGGAGAAACACATGGTTTTGAAGCAGGTGGTATTTGGGACAGTAGTTATACAGATAGAATAGAAAAAATTGCTTTTGCTTCAAACACAAACGCTGCAGATCATGGTGATATGTCTGTAGGAAGGGCTTCACCTATAGCATCATCTACTAGTACACATGGCTACACAGCAACAGGTCGTTTGGGAAGTGGTGCTAATACGACAGTTGTTGATAAATATTCTTTTGCATCTAATACAACAGCAGCATCACATGGAAGTTTTAGAGATGCAGTTAAACACTATGGTTGGTCATCTCATTCTTCTGCAACTCATGGTTTTGGGACAGGAAGTGATGCACAAGATACCCGTATAGAAAAATTTTCTTTTGCTTCAGCAGCAGAAAGTACAGATCATGCTGATTTGCTAAATGGTCGAAAAGCTCCAATCGGTTGTTCATCCTCAACAGATGGGTTTGTTTGTGGTGGTAATGAGAGCCCCACATCAAACGACATACAAAAATTTTCTTTTTCATCTGGCTCAACAGCTACAGATCATGGTGATTTAACTTATGCAAACCATGAATCATGGGGTGCATCATCAACGACTGATGGATTTACTGCTGGTGCTCGGGCAAGTTATAGTACGAATAATTATGTGCAAAAATTTACTTATTCGTCTGGTGGCGCATCAGCAGATCATGGTGATTTGCAACAATCAAAACATAGAGGTGGAAACGGATTTCATCAATGATAAGGAATAATAAATGCCATACATAGGTAAACATTATAAAACCATTAAAAGTGGATTGAGTCTTACTCAACAGGCCAAAGTCGTAGATACTATGACCGGTAATGGTTCTGCTACTACACTTTCATTGTCTACTTCACCCGGTACTGTAAACAATGTAAGAATTTGGATTGATGGAGTTTTTCAAACACCCGGTACTGAATATACTTTATCTGGTAGTACAATTACATTTACAACTGCACCTTTTAATGGTGCTGTTGTATTGGCAATTAGTGGTGCAACAATTAATATAAGTAAAACTATAGGCCATGAAAAACCTTTTAGTATTTCAAAACTTGCTAATAGTGCAGTAACAAATGATAAGATTACTGCTCTGGCATCAAGTAAACTCACAGGTACTTTGCCTGCTATTAGTGGTGCTAATCTTACAAGTTTACCAGCAGGGAATCTTACTGGAACGGTAGCAGATGCTAGAATTTCTACTTTAACAGCATCAAAATTATCTGGTGCCTTACCTGCAATTGATGGAAGTAATCTTACTAATCTTCCTACAACTGTAGGTTTTGATACAAAAAATTCTAGTGATCCTGCTATTACTACTAATCCTTCTGGTGGTGTAGGTCATCTTTGGGTTAATACAACTTCAGGTGAAGTTTTTACTTGTACTGACGCAACTAGTAACGAAAATATTTGGACTAATTGGGGAGCAGGAACAGGTGATGTAGAACCTTATGTTCTTGGTGGTACACAACAGGGTTTTTGTTCTGGTGGGTATCAGTCTGGAAGTAGAATGGATGTTATAGAAAAGTACAGTTTTACAGCTGATGGAAATTCTTCCGACCACGGAGATTTGACAGCGACTCGTGATGCCCTTACGGGTACTCATTCTAAGACTCATGGTTATGCGAATGGTGGTGAAAGTCCCAAAGTCAATGTAATTGACAAATTTGTTTTTTCTGCAAATGCAAACGCTACCGACGTAGGTGATTTAACTGTTTCAAGAAGTAAAGGTGCAGGAAATTCTTCTATATCATATGGATATGTTTCTGGTGGTGAAAACGGAGGAAATTCAAATGTTATTGATAGACATTCTTTTTCGGCAGACGGAAACGCTTCGGACGTAGGTGATTTAACAGTAAGTCGGGCATATGTTTCTGGATCGTCATCATCGGATCATGGTTATAGTAATGGAGGTACTACAGGTTCAGTAAATAATACTATTGATAAGTTTGCAACAGCAAGTGGCGGAAGTGCTAGTGACGTAGGTGATTTACAAGCTGCAACTAACACGACAGCAGGAACATCATCATCAACACATGGTTATGCTAGTGGGGGTTATACAAGTACTTATGATAATATGATTCAGAAATATACTTTTGCTTCAAATAATAATAGTACGGATGTTGGAAATATAACAGTTAATAGAGCTAATGTAGCTGGTACTTCCTCACGAACTTTTGGATATACGCATGGTGGTTGGACAGGTTCTTATCACAATGTAATAGACAAGCATAGTTTTAGTTCAGACGGAGACGCGACGGACGTAGGTGATTTAACAGGAACAAAATTTAATATTGCAGGTCAAAGTTTTTAGAGAAGGCATAGCGGGTCAACAATTTTAATCACTTATAAATAAATACAAATGGCAAACGTAATCAAATTAAAAAGAAGTGAAACAGCTTCAGCTGTACCTGGGACTAGTGATATAGCTGTTGGTGAAGTTTGCATGAATATTGCAGATCAAAAAATATATACCAGAAAATCAGATGATTCAATTATCACAATTGCAAGTCATGCGTCTGGTGGGTCTACACCTTTAGATGGTTCTGTAACTACAAACAAACTAGCTGATGGTGCAGTAACAACAGTTAAATTAGCGGGTGATGCCGTTGATGGAACTAAACTCGCAGACAACGCCTGTAATAGTGAGCATTATACAAATGGTTCAGTAGATGATGCTCATATTAGTGGAATGGCCGCAAGTAAATTAACGGGAACTATAACTCCTTCTGATAATACTGTTACTGGAGCAAAGATCGCACTTGGAAGTGATGCTGCTGGTGACGTTATGTATTATGACGGAACTAATTATGTTAGACTTGCAAAAGGATCTAACGGAGAAGTATTAACACTTGCAAGTGGAGTACCAAGTTGGGCTGCTGATTCTACTAATGTTGGTGCTACATCGGTTGGTGGTGATGTTACTGGTACAGTTGCAAATATTCAGATTGCTTCTGGTGCAGTAGGTACTACGGAATTGGCTGCTGACGCAGTTGATGGAACTAAAATAGCAGATGACGCAATCAATTCGGAGCATCTTGTAAATGGTTCCGTTGATGATGCGCATATTAGTGGAATGGCGGCAAGTAAATTATCAGGAACTATAACTCCTTCTGATAATACTGTTACTGGTGCTAAGATAGCACTTGGTTCTGACGCAGCAGGTGATGTCATGTATTATAATGGAACTGATTATGTTAGACTTGCAAAAGGAACTGCTGGTCAAGTTCTTACAATAAACTCTGGTGCAACAGCACCTGAATGGGCTGCTGATTCTACTAATGTTGGTGCTACATCGGTTGGTGGTGATTTATCTGGTACTGTTAGTAATGCACAAGTAGTTGCCAATGCAGTTGGTATTACAGAATTAAATGTTTCTGACGGATCAAACGGACAAGTATTGAAAACAAATGGTAGTGGTACTTTAAGTTTTACAACAATAACACCCGGAGTATCAGAGGCCACAGCAACTGCAAAATCAGTTACAATGGCAATCGCCTTAGGATAAAAAGGAGAAAGAAAAAAAATGAGTATAACACAAATCACAAGTACTGTTATTGCCGATGACGCAGTAACAGCAGCAAAGATACCAAATGATGCAGTAACATCTGCCAAGATAGCACCAGTTGATGCCACTCCCGATACAGACCATACTGCGAATGGCCCACAAACCAATACACTTAATTCTGGATATAGTTCCACAATCATGGATTTAGTTTACCTTGGTAGTTCTTCCAAATGGTTAGAGGCTGATGCAGATGCTACAGGTACTTCAATTAATTTATTAGGAATTGCATTAGAAGCAAAGACCGATACACAAGCTATGAATGTCGCACTTGCTGGTAGTTTTGTTAGAGATGATACTTGGAGTTGGACACCCGGCGTTCCTTTATATGTAAGTGGAACACTCGGAGCAATTACAGCAACTAAGCCTTCTGGATCGGGTGATGTTGTTAGAACTGTCGGTTATGCTGTGACTGCTGATGTAATATTTTTTAATCCTTCAAGTGATTATGTCACTTTAGCATAAGGATATTTTATGCCAAACATAGCAACAATCAATGGAATAGATGAAGATGATATAGCAACACATAATGGTACTACTGCTTCAACTATATTATCAAAAAACGCTGACACATGGGAGCATTTAACTACTTTTAGTGGTGGTAATCAAAGTGCTACTGATTTAAAAACATTCTTTGATACTAATTTCATAAATTCATTTGCAGTTAATTCTCCAACCGCGGGTGGTACTTTAACTCTTAATGGACAAAATTGCGGATCTTATGATTATGTTTTGAAACGCTCTGATATTACTTTATCATCTGTAACTTCTTCTGAATGGTTTACAACTACAAAAGATACTCGTTCTGCAATTATTGGAGTCGTAGGTAATTTGACACTTAATGCAGGTGTGTTTTTAAGACCACCTGATCGTAAATTATTTATGGCAATTTATGTTGATGGTAATTTAACAGTTAATGGAAATATTAGTATGTCAGCGAGAGGTGCTAATCATAGTGGAAGTGGTACTTCTGGTGGAGCAACAACAGCGGTAGCAATTCGTTTAGCAACTGGAACATTTGGAAGTGTATCAAATCCAGAAGTACCTGCAGCAGGTAGTGCTGGTGCTGCTGGTTCTGTTTTAAGTAGTGGGACTGATAACAATGCTTCGGCCCCGAATGGAGCCTCTGCAGCTACTGGTGGTGGAACAGGTGGTGGAGGCATGGGTGGAGGTGGATGGCTCGGAGGATCATCTGGAAATGCTACATTAGGTTCTGGTGCAACTGGTACTTGTTTTAGTTCTGGACCCGGAGGTGGAGGTATGTATAATAATAATGGAGGAAATCAAACTGCTGGTTCTGGTGGTGCAAATGGTGGAGCTGGTGGTGATAGTTGGATAAATGCAAGTGGTTTTGGTGGACCCGGTGCTGGTAATCCAGCAGGTTTTTATGCAGGTACTGGAGCATGGGGAAATGTGCCATCCACATCAACTTCTTGGAAATCATATCGTGATGCTGGTACGCAAGTTCATTCTTCTCAGCCACACACTTCAGTTGTGATCGGAAAATCAGCAATGGAAGGTTATGCTAATGGTACTGCCGGAACTGTCGTAGTTTATGTTACTGGAACATTGAGTGGTTCTGGTAATATTGATTCTTCTGGTTTAGATGGAGGTTCTGATGGTGGAGGAGGTTCGGGTGGTGGTTCAATAACAGTATTCTATAATACAGATTCAAGTTCTATTACACCAAGAGCACCGGGACAAAGAGGAAATGCTTATAATGCGTGGAATGGTGGTTTGGGTGGAACAGGAACAGCAAGAAAACTTAGTGGATTATAATGAGATATTTATTTCATAACATATATGGAGATGCACAATCTCTTTTAGATACTTTACCATCGGATGTTGAAGCTATTCCGTTTGGTTGGGATGAAGAAACTGAAACCGTACGAAATAACAAAATAGCCGAATTAAATAATGTTGTAATTGGTGAATTACCTAGTTTAGTGTTTTGGAGAGAGGCATGGGATTCTTCTTTTGAGATTGATGGAGAAACAACTACTGTAAATAATCCTGCGTGTTGGTGGCCAGTTAATTTTTCTGAACTTGAAGGCGACTGGACATGGGCAAAGATGGATAAATATATTAAAGATAATACTTAAAGGAATAATGAATGGCTTCAGTAAAATGGAATTTAGATGTTAATGCAGGTCAAGATTGGATGGCCGACATTAATCTTTTAGATACAAGTGGTGCAAACAGAAATGTTACAGGACATACGTTTGCATCAAAAATAAAAAGACATTACAAATCTGTTAATGTCAAAGAATCTGTTACTGCATCAGTACAAAATGCCGCTGGTGGTAATATTCGTTTATCTTTATCTAATACACAAACAACGAATTTAAAAGATGGAATATATCTTTATGATGTTGAAATGACTAATACATCTACTGGTGCAAAAGAAAGAGTAATAGAAGGAAAGATAACAGTTAGACCGGAGGTAACAACCTAATGCCTATACTAATAAATTCAAATAATGGTAATGCTACTTTTTCACCAACTCCTAGTAGTGGTGTAGTAGCAGGGTTTCAAGGAACAAACACAGAACATCCACCTTTAGTAGATTTATCTGATGTTAATAAGGCAGGATTAAATGATAATGATGTTTTAGTTTATGACCAAGATTCAGGCAAATTTGTTGCTATGGATATTACAACCGTAAATGATAATGACGGCGGAGAATTTTAACTAAAAGATTATAAAAGGAATAAAACATGGCTAGCACAATACAAATAAAAAGATCAACGGGGACTTCCGCACCATCATCATTGGCAAAAGGTGAAATGGGCTGGGCCGATCATGGTAGTGGTGGCGCTGCTGGTAATCTATATATTGGAGATATGACTCCTGCCGGTGCTGTAGTTCGTAAAATTGGTGGAACACTTAATTCAACTTTTGTAAGTGACATTTTAAATAATACTTCATTAACAGGCACACCTGTAGCACCAACACAAAGTGCTAATAATAATTCAACAAGAGTTGCAACGACAGCATATGTTGATAATCAAGTAAATGCCCATGTTGATACTCTTGCAGAAGCAAGTGATACAAATATTGCATCATTGGGTGCAGGTCATGTATTAATTTGGGATGGTACTGATTCATTTGATAATAAATTTCTTTCTGGTGATGTTACTATGACTGCTGGTGGTGTAGTTTCAGTTAATAGTGTACAAAATAATTCAGTAACAATGGGAACTGATACAACTGGTGCATATATTTCAACTATCGTAGGTACTACAAATGAGATTGAAGTTTCAGGTAGTGGTGCAGAGACAGCACAGGTAACGATTGGTTTACCAGATAATGTAACGATTGCAGGAAATTTAACAGTATCAGGAACAACGACAACAGTTAATTCAACAACAGTTTCAATTGCAGATCCTGTTTTTGTTCTAGGACAAAATGCTTCTGATGATAATAAAGATCGTGGTATTGAATTTAAATATAATGATGGTGTCGCAAGAGTTGGTTTTTTTGGAATGGATGATACCGATTCAAAATTTAAATATCTTACTGCCGCAACAAATAATACGGAAGTTTTTTCTGGTACATTAGGCAACGCAGCATTTGGTACTATTGATGGGACATTAACAACTGCATCACAAACTAATATTACAGGTGTTGGAACAATTTCAACTGGTAACTGGAACGCAACTAGAATTTCAAGTACCTATGGTGGTTTGGGTATTGATACTTCTGGTTCAACTGGTGTTGCTTCTGTATCTTCTGGAACATGGAGTATTCAAGCACATTTACCAGTTTCTTTAGGTGGTACTGGAATAACATCCGTAACTGCACAGGGTCTTTTAGTTGGTGCTGGTACAAATGATCTGACTACTTTAACAATAGGTACTGCAGGACAATTTTTGAAAGTTTCTTCGGGTGGAGCACCTGCATGGGAAGATGCAATTGATGGTGGTACATTTTAATTTCATTTTTATTATTAATACAATAAGAACGACTTAACACACTCGGGGATGGGGAAAACCCCATCCTCTTTTTTCATAGTAACAGGTAAATAGAGATGGAGCTAGAACAAACTGCTGATCTTGTTGAAAAATTAGGTGTCCCGGTTGTAGGTTTATTATTAGTTGGTTGGGCATTTTGGAAAATTGTTAAATGGTTACAAGATTCTATGACAGGAAAAATAAGTTATCAAACAGATATACTTATACAACTTATAGATAGAATTAGAGTTTTACAAACTGATATTTTAAAATTAGATACTATGATAAGAACAAGATTTGGATTAGAAGCAGATCAAGAACGTATTGCAAGAGCAGATGAACCTAGAAAACAAATTAAAAAAAGAAGTAGAGATTAATTATAATTTTATATTAAGGAGTATATGACATGACTGAACCTGTTAAAAATAAAAAAGTAAAAAAAACAGAACAAGTTGATAAGAAAATTTCTGAAGATAATGAATTAAAAAATCAATTAAATTATGCACAAAAATTGATTAATATTCTTCAAAATAAAGTAAATGAACTTAATGCAACAACAGTTCAACTTGAAGCACAACTTATTCTTGTTAATGAAGATAAACAAAATATCTTAAAACAAGTAGAAGGATTTGGAATTACACCACAATAATAAAAGGAAAATAGTATGGCTAGTGTAACGTCAAGACAAGGATTAATAGATTATTGTTTAAGAAGATTGGGACAACCTGTTGTTGAAATTAATATAGACGAAGATCAACTGGAAGAAAGAGTTGATGACGCATTAGAGTTTTTTCAAGAATATCACTTTGATGGTGTTGAAAAAGTTTTTCTTAAACATACTCTAACGGCAACTGATATTACAAATGAATATATAGCAATGGCTGATCCTGTTATTAGTGTAGTTAGGGTTTTACCTATTCCAAGTTTTGATTCATTTCAAGGTGGATTTTTTAACGAAGAATACCAAGCAAGATTAAATGATTTAAATTCATTTACAGGATCTTCTTTAATTCAATGGTCTATGACACAAACTAATTTTTCATTGGTTTCTAATCTTTTTAATATTGCACCGACAGTACTTTTTAATAGAAAACAAAATAGATTATATTTGGAAACTGATTGGAATGAAAAATTTAATGCAGATGATATTTTAATTGTTGAAGCATATAGAATATTAAATCCTGCAACATATACCGAAGTATGGAATGATATGTTTCTTAAAAAATATACTACGGCATTGATTAAAAGACAATGGGGAGAAAATTTAAAAAAGTTTACTGGTGTAGTGTTACCCGGAGGTATCACACTTGATGGGAAAACTATATATGATGAGGCAGTAGAAGAACTTACAAAAATAGAAGAAGAAATGAATCTTAAATACGAATTACCTGTAGACTTTAATGTAGGTTAATATGGCAACGAATAATTATTTTAAAAATTTTAATTCCACACCACAACAAGATTTACTTAATAGTTTAACTAAAGAAGTAATTCAAATGAGTGGTATGGATTGTCTGTATGTACCAAGAGTTGATGTCAATAAAGATGATATTCTTGGTGAAGATTCTTTGTCAAAATTTACATCGGCAAAAGAAGTAGAAATGTATATTAATACACCAGAAGGATTTGGTGGTGCTGGTGATATTATTTCTAAGTTTGGTTTAGATGTTCAAGATGAAGTAATATTGGTTGTAAACAAAGAAAGATTTTTTGATTGTACTGCCATGTCACTTCCAAGAGAAGGTGACTTAGTTTATCTGCCTTTAAATAAAGGTTTATTTGAAGTAAAATTTGTCGAACACGAAAAACCATTTTATACATTAGGAAAAAATACTGTATATGAATTAACTTGTGAATCTTTTCAATATAGTAATAATGTTTTTGATATACCTGCATCTGAATCAGGTGCAATCTTTGATAAAATTGAAAGAGAAAATGCAACCAGTATTTTATTGACAATGAGTGCAAACACAGGTTATACTGTTAGTGAAGTTGTTTATCAAGGTTCTAGTCTTGCTAATGCAACTGCTACTGCCAAAGTAGCAACACAAGTAGGTGATTCACTTAGTTTGTATCGTGTGTCTGGTACTATTGCTACGGGAACAAACTTAAAAGGTGTTACCAGTACAACATCTGTCAATGTGGTTAAAGTCGATAACCAAGATAGTACAACAACTAAATTTGACGATAATAAAGTATTTGAAACTGACGGTGATGCTATATTAGATTTTAGTGAATTTGATCCGTGGACTGATAATATATGATTAACGGAGAACTATAATGTTCGGCACACATTTTTATAATAAAAATATTAGAAATATTGTTATCTTGTTCGGAACACTATTTAACGATATTAATATAAAGAGAACGGATTCTGCTGGTACAGTACAATCTCAATTTAAGGTTCCTATTAATTACGGACCTTCAGAAAAATATTTAACAAGATTAGCAGGTCCTACACTTGACGATCAAGAAATTGTTGGTATTACTTTACCACGTTTGTCATTTGAAATTACTACAATGGCATATGATCCTACAAGAAAATTACAAACAATGAAAAAAATCCGAGAGACAAAACCTCTTGGAAGTTTGGATGGTATTACAATAGTAACTGGTGGTTCAGGATATACTTCAGCACCGACAGTAACAGTTGCAGCTGCACCTACGGGAGGGACAACAGCAACAGCAACAGCAACTATTGTAGGTGGAGTTGTTACTGCTATTACAGTTACTAATGTAGGTGCAGGTTATACTACGACACCAAATGTTAGTATAACAGGTGGTGGTGGAACAAAGGCAACAGCAACAGCAAATATGGATGCTAATACCACTACTTTATTAACTGCTTATACACCTGTTCCATATAATTTTGAAATTGATCTTGCTATTATGGTTAGAAATAGTGATGACGGAGCACAAATACTTGAACAAATTTTACCATATTTTACACCTGAATTTCATGTTACTTTAAATGAAATGCGTACACTTGGAATTAAAAGAGATATTCCAGTTATAATGAATAGTATGTCAACGGAAGATACATATGAAGGTGATTATATTTCAAGACGAGCATTAATTCATACTTTATCTTTTACGGTACAAGGTTTTCTTTATGGTCGAACTTCCGATCAAGGTATCATTCGAGAGGTTGATGTTAATGCTGGAACTTCTTTTAATGATATAGATGAAAAATCAGTTAATGTTGATGTTAAACCAGATCCGGCTACTGCTGATCCTAATGACAATTTTGGATTTAATGTTACGACAACAAATTTATAATTTATGAAAAGATATATGAAAAAAGAAACTGTACAAAAATTAAACGACATATTAGATATTGCTGGTAGTGAAATAAATAGAAATGTCATTGATGTGTCTGAGAATAAAGTAGAGAAAGCACCAGCAGTAGAAACAAACACTACTGACTTGACAAATGATTATGATTTTTCAAGAGATCAATATCATAATCTTATTGAAAAGGGTAACACAGCACTTGAAGAACTTTTATCTATTGCTAAAGAGGGTGAGGCACCAAGAGCATTCGAGGTAGCAACACAACTCATAAATTCATTGGCTGCAACGACTAAAGAACTTTTGATATTACAAAAAACCAAAAAAGAAGTTGAAGGAACAGGTAAACCAACAAAGAATGAAAATAATCTTTTTATTGGTAGTACAACTGAACTTCAAAAACTTCTTGATATGAAAAAGAAAAAATAATATGCCGGCAAATTATTTAGGAAATAGCCTACTTAAAGGTTTAGATGTAAAACATAAATTCACAAAAAAAGAAATCGAGGAATACATTAAGTGCAGTAATGATCCGATTTATTTTTTGGAAAACTATGTCAAAATTGTTCATGTTGATGAAGGTTTAATTCCTTTTAAATTGTATGATTTTCAAAAAGATTTAGTTGGTGCTATAACTCAAAATAGAAATGTTATTGTAAAAACTGGTAGACAGGTTGGTAAAACAACTACTACTATTGGTTGGGTTTTACATTACATTCTTTTTAATACAGAAAAAACAGTTGGTATTCTTGCCAACAAAGCAATAACTGCTCGTGAAATTCTTAGTCGAGTTCAAACATCCTACCAACATCTCCCCAAATTTCTTCAACAAGGTTTAAAAGAATGGAATAAAGGTTCATTAGAACTTGAAAATGGAAGTAAAGTTATTGCTTCCTCTACATCTTCAAGTGCAATTCGTGGATTTTCCTTTTCTTGTATTCTATTAGACGAGTTTGCTCACGTTCAAAGACATATTGCAAATGAATTTATCCGTTCGGTTTATCCGACAATTTCATCTGGTAAGGAAACAAAAGTTATTATAGTATCTACTCCAAATGGATTTAATTTATTTTATAAGTTTTGGAATGATGCAGAAAATGGAAACAATTCTTTTTATCCATTTAAAGTACATTGGTCAAATGTTCCTGGGAGAGATCAAGACTGGCATGAAAAAATTGTAAGTACTATTGGTGAATCTGCTTTTAGACAAGAATATGAAGCAGAGTTTTTGGGTTCTACGAATACTTTAATTTCTACTGAAAGATTGCAGGAAATGTCTTATAATGCTCCATTATTTTCTAGAGAGAATTTAGATGTTTTTGAGGAACCTAAAAAAGATCGTACTTATACTATAACGGTTGATGTGGCAAGAGGACAAGGAAACGATTATTCTGCTTTTTCAGTTTTTGATATTACAGAAATTCCGTATAAAATAGTTGCAAAATATCGTGATAATATGGTTGCACCCCTACACTTTCCCAATATTATAAATACTATAGGAAGAAGGTATAATTATGCTTATATTTTAGTAGAGATAAATGATATTGGTTCACAGGTTGCTGATGTTTTACACCATGATCTAGAATATGAAAATTTATATTCAACATCATGGTATGGAAGGCATGGTCAGCAATTAAGTAGTGGTGCTAAAAAGGATTCTTGTTTTGGTGTTAGAACAACTAAGGCTATGAAAAAACTTGGTTGTTCAAATTTAAAATCACTAATAGAAGAAAATAAACTTTTATTTAACGACTACGATATTATATCAGAACTAACAACATTTGTTTCGATTGGTGAGTCCTATGCAGGCGAAGAAGGTTCGCATGATGATTTAGTAATTACAATGGTGTTGTTTAGTTGGTTAGTAGACCAACAATATTTTAAAGATTTAAGTAATCAAAACATAAGAGATAATTTATATAAAAACCAATTAACACAATTGGAAGATATGACAACACCCTTTGGGATTATTGATAATGGTTTACAAAATAAAGAATATGAAATTGACTCGGATGGGACGAGGTGGGAAACAGTTTCTTAAAATACATTATGAGATTGATGAAAAAAATATATCAATATAAAAAATGTAATTAATTGTAAAGGAGATTTAAAATGCCATTTCAAGTAAGCCCAGGTATAGTTGTTACAGAGAGAGATTTAACAACAGTAGTACCTAATGTCGCTACTAGTATTGGTGGAATTGCTGGTAATTATCAATGGGGGCCAGTATTAGAAAGAGTATCCATCACAACGGAAAACGACTTAATAGAAACTTTTGGAAAACCAGACACATTAACTTTTCGAGATGTAATGACAGCATCAAACTATCTTGCATACTCGAATAATCTAATCGTAGTACGAAATGTATCATCCGCAGCAACCAATGCAGTAGTTGGTGATACTGATGCTGGTACAGCACTTGACGTACTGAATGATGACGATTATGAAGGAAAATCATTTACGGATCAATTATTCGTAGGAAAATACCCAGGAAGCATAGGAAATAGTCTTAAAGCATATGCTATTGACGGATTTGGTTGGGCTGCAACAGGCATGGGAGCTCCAGCAACTGCAATCCAAACTTTGTTCAAGAACAACTTTGATCGAGCACCTGGAACATCAAAATATGCCTCCGATAGAGGTGGTTCACTTGATGAAATGCACATTATCGTATGTGACGAAGATGGTTTATTTACTGGTGTAAATAATGAAATCTTGGAAAGATTTGAAAGTGTAAGTAAAGCAACTGATGCAAAACGTATTGATGGTTCTACTAATTATGTTTTAGATGTTTTGCGTAACGAATCAAAATACATTTGGTTGGGTGCTGTTGGACAATTAACAGCAGGTACATCTGATAGTAATACACATGCTGGTGCTGGTACTGGTAGTGCAACCTTTAATAGGTTGAATAGTGGAACTGAATTAAGTAGATTCCCCGGTGGTTCATTAACTGGTGGAGTTGCTAGTGCAGAACTTAGTGCTGGTGAATATACAGCAGCATTGGATAAACTTGCAAATCCGGAAGTGGTTGACGTTACCATTTTAATGGCAGGTGGTTCTTCTGGAATAGCTGCAGCAGCTGATGCAAGAACAGTCGGTGCTCATATGATACAAAATATTGCCGAAGTTCGTAAAGATTGCGTTGGTTGTTATTCACCACATAGTAGTTCCGTTGTAAGAACTACTGGTCAAGCAGCAAAAGTAATTACAGACAAAACAGTTGCATCTAGTTATGGAATTATGGACTCTGCATGGAAATACCAATACGACCGATACAATGATGTTTTCCGTTATGTTCCATTAAACGGTGATGTTGGTGGTATGCTCGCAAGGACAGATTTTACGAATGATCCTTGGTGGTCACCTGCAGGTTATAACAGAGGTGCTACTAAGAATATTGTAAAACTTTCATGGGAACCAACTAAGGCAGACCGTGATCTTTTATATCAATCAAGCATTAATCCTTTTATCACACAAACAGGAGCAGGAGTTTTACTCTTTGGTGATAAAACAATGCAACTACTTCCAAGTGCATTTGATAGAATCAATGTACGAAGATTGTTTATTGTTTTGGAAAAAGCAATTTCGATTGCTGCCAAAGCATTATTGTTTGAGTTTAATGATGAGTTTACAAGAGCACAATTTGTAAATATTGTTTCTCCTTTCTTGAGAGAAGTACAGGGACGGCGTGGTATTACAGACTTTAAAGTAGTTTGTGATACTTCCAATAATACTGGACAAGTTATTGATACGAATAATTTTGTTGGTGATATTTACATTAAACCAGCAAGGTCAATCAACTTTATTCAGTTGAACTTTATTGCCGCACGAACTGATGTTTCTTTCTCAGAAATTGGTGGATAAGTCTTATAAATATATACAAACATAAAGGAGTAATAAAAAATGTCAAGTATCTCAAATTTTAAAAACAATTTTCAAGGTGGTGTAAGACCTAATCAGTTTAGGGTCAATATTACTGCTGCGGTTTTCGGTGGTGCCGATCTTGAATTCTTATGTAAGGGTACTAGTATTCCATCTTCCGTGATTGGAAACATTGATGTTAATTATCGTGGTCGAATCTTAAAAGTCCCGGGTGATCGAACTTATGAAGATTGGACAGTAACGATTTTGAATGATCCTAATTGGCAGAATAGATCATTCTTTGAAAGATGGATGGATGGTATTCAAGATCATACTTTTCCAGTTAGAAATGTAAGATCAACTGCTGTATATGGTACAGGTACGGTACGTCAACTAGGCCGTGATGGTAACACTATTGCAACCTATGTTGTAGAAGATATATATCCTACTAATCTGGCCGCTATGGAATTAGATATGAGTACCAATGATACAGCACAAGATTTTGCTGTAACATTTGCAGTTAATAATTGGAGAAGTTCAGCAAGTAATGCAATTAATCCTAGTGGTACTGGTGTTAATGTTGATTTTAATGTTAATGCAAGTATTGGTGGAGTAAATATTGGATTCGGAACTTAATTTTTGACAAGGGGGAGTTTTCTCCCCCTTCACTTTTAATATTAAACAGGTAAAGATTTATGGCTTTTGACTTATTTGGTTTTACAGTTTCAAAAAAAACTACGCAGAAAACATTTGTAACACCAGAGAATGATGATGGTGCTATTACTTATGTTGACGGTGGTGGATTTGTAGGAACATACCTCAACACCGATATTGATGCAAAAGATGAGAATATTCTCATTCAAAAATATCGTGAAATGTCTATGACGCAAGAAGTTGATCTTGCAGTTACAGATGTTGTTAATGAGGCAGTATTAAATGAAGGTGGACAAGTTGGTAAGACTACAGTATCTTTGTCATTGAGTTCTTTATCTCAAAGTGATAATATTAAGAATAAAATCAAAGATGAATTTAAAAAAATTATTAGACTTTTAGATTTTAATAAAACTGGTTATGACACATTCAGAAAATGGTATGTTGATGGTAAAATATATCATCATATTATAATTGATGAGGCCAATAGAAAAGATGGTATAAAAAGTTTAATTCCAGTTGATGCTCTTGATATTAAAAAAGTAAGAGAAATAAAAAGATCAAAAGATCCTGTTTCAAATATTGAATATACAGATGACATAGAAGAATATTTTATTTACAAACCAGATCAAACTACTGGACAATTTTTTCCTCATGGTAAACATAGTGAAGAAATAAAAGTTGCACCAGATTCTATTTCTTATGTTCATTCTGGTATAATTGATTCTGAAAAACAATTTGTTATTGGTTATCTTTATAAAGCAGTTAAACCTTATAACCAATTAAGGATGATTGAAGATTCACTTGTTATCTATCGTATAGCAAGAGCACCCGAAAGACGAATATTTTATATTGATGTTGGTAACTTACCAAAAATAAAAGCAGAACAATATTTACGTTCTGTTATGGATAAGTACAAACAAAAAGTTGTATACAATGCAACTACAGGCGAAGTAGAAGATCAGAAAAAACAGATGTCAATGCTGGAAGATTTCTGGTTGCCAAGACGAGAAGGTGGTAGAGGTACTGAAATCAGTACTTTGCCGGGTGGACAATCTTTAGGTGAAATTGAAGATATAGAATATTTTAGAAAGAAACTTTATCAGTCTTTGAATGTTCCTATTTCAAGGATTGAAGGAACTGAATCAACTGCATTTAATCTTGGAAGAACATCTGAAATAAATAGAGATGAAATAAAGTTTGCAAAATTTATTACAAGATTAAGACAAAGATTTTCAGAATTATTCACAGATTTATTGAGAGTACAACTTCTTCTTAAAGGTATTATTAAAGAGGAAGATTGGTTTGATATTAAAGATTCCATAGATTATGTTTGGACAAAAGATTCTCATTATGTAGAATTAAAAGAAAATGAAATTTTAAGAGAACGATTAGAAGTTCTTTCACAATTAGACGAATACATTGGAAAATATTTCTCTAATGAATGGGTTAGAAAAAATCTATTGAGACAAACTGATGCAGAGATTAGAGAATTAGACAGTCAAATCAAAAGAGAAACAGGTACAGACCCAGATGATGCAGAAATCAATCCTGATCTCTTGGACTTTCAGGCTTAGTTATGAAATCTAGTTTTTTAAAAAATTATAAAAAGAAAATTATATCTTCAACGGATATAGAAAAAATTGATGAAGCAATTGAATATGCTTTTAGACTTACAGATTTATATGGAATTGAAAGAATCAATAAGTCAATTTTAGAAGCTTCTATCATGTATAAGATTGATGAGAACATATTGAGAGAAAGAATAAATGATGAATCTTTTATATTAAACGAAAGGAAAAATAATGAGTGAGCCTACACAAGATTTAAAACAAAGTATTATACAAAGTGTTCTTGATAGAAAATTCTCAAGGGCAAATGTTGAGTTTGCCAATCTAATGAAAGACAAAGCATACGCAGCAATTGATGATTATAAGAAAGCATTTAAATATGTTGCTATTCAACAAAAAGAAGCAGAAAAAGAACCTGAAAAAAAAACTAAGAAGGAAAAATAAAAATGAAACTAATAACAGAACATTCAAACGAAATTGAATATATTGTTGAAGGAAAAGATAAACAACAATATATCAAAGGAATCTTTATGCAATCTGAAATTAAAAACCAGAATGGTAGAGTTTACCCCTTTTCGGTTCTTAAAAAACAAGTAAGAAAATTTAATGAGAATTTTGTAAAAAAAGATAGAGCATTAGGAGAATTGGGACATCCGATGGGTCCAACTGTTAATCTTGATCGTGTTTCTCATATCATTACAGAATTGTACGAAGATGGAAAAAATTTCATCGGAAAAGCAAAAGTTATTGATACACCAAATGGAAAGATTGTAAAAAATCTTCTTGAGTCTGGTGTTCGTTTAGGTGTTAGTTCAAGAGGTCTTGGTTCAATAAAAACAAATAAGGCTGGTGTAAATGAAGTGCAAGATGATTTCGTTTTATCTACTGTCGATATTGTTGCTGATCCTAGTGCTCCTGACGCATTTGTTAATGGCATCATGGAAGGAAAAGAGTTTAGTTTAACGGGAGAAATTGAATATGACATTAAAAATGAAATTAAAAATACCGTAAAATCAAGACTTGAACAAAAAAAGATTGAGTTATTTAAGGAATTTATTGGAAAACTCTAATCTTATAAATACTATAAGTACGTTTAAATATATTTAAAGGAGTAGTATAATGGCTAATAAAAAAGCTGAAGAAAATGGACAAGTTGAAGAAGCTGAGACTATGGAAGATGCGGAAATTGAAAAAAAGATTGAAGAATCTGCTGAATTAGAAGAAGCAAAAAAAGAAGAAAAAAAGAAAGCAGAAGTAGAAGAGGAAGAGCACGAAGATGAGGAAGAAGCAGAAGAATCTAAAAAAACAAGCAAAAAAGAAAATAAAAAATCAAAGAAAGTAGAAGAGGAAGAAGAAGAGGAAGAAGCAGAAGAAGAATCTAAGAAAGAAGAAATCGAAGTTAATGTAGACGAAGATGTTGCTGCATTAGTTGATGGTGAAGAACTTTCTGAGGAATTCAAAACAAAAGCTGCTACAATCTTTGAAGCTGCTGTTAAGTCTAAGATTGCTAAGATTCGTAAACAAATCCGGGAAGAAAATAAGAAAGAGCAAGACGAAAGAATTGCTTCCATGCAAGAAGAAATGACTGATAATATGGATAAGTATCTCAGTTATGCAACAAAAGAATGGATGGAAGAAAATAAACTTTCAGTTGAAACTGGTGTACGCAACGAAGTTACAGAAAGTTTCATCAAAGGTTTAAAGAAATTGTTTGAAGAACATTATATTGATGTTCCAGAAGAAAAAGAAGATGTATTTGAAAGTCTAGTAGTCGAAGTTGCAGAACTCGAAGAAAAACTAGACGCACAAACCGAGAAGCATATGGATACTGTGAAAGAATTAAATAAATATAAAGCTACTCATATTTTTCAGACTGTTTCAGAAGGAATGGTCGATACTGATATTGAAAAGTTTAAAGAGTTGACAGAAGATGTTGATTACGATACTGATGAACAGTATGCAGAAAAACTTAATGTCATCAAGAATAGCTATTTCAAATCAGACAAAAAAGATGAAGTTGTAGATAAAAAGAAAACTGCTGGCACTAACAATCCCGTTGTAGATGGAAAAGGTGATACTCGAATGGATAGTGTTATGAGTGCAATTTCTAGTTTATCTAAAAAGAAATAATGGAATGGGTGAGTTATAACTTAAATTAAAAACTCAACAAGGAGTTGTAAAATGTATTTATCCGAAACTATTTCTGAGAAGTGGCAGCCCGTAATGGAGCACAAAGACCTTCCAGAAATTAAAGACGCATATCGTAGAGATGTTACCTTGCGTTTGTTGGAAAATCAAGAGAAGTTTCTTCAAGAAGCTGCTCCAACAAACTCTACTGGTGGTAATGTTGACAACTGGGATCCTATTCTGATCTCTTTGGTTAGACGTTCTATGCCTCAAATGATCGCTTATGACGTTTGTGGTGTTCAACCTATGACCGGTCCTACTGGTTTGATTTTTGCCATGAAGGCACATTACACAAGTCAAGGTGGTGCAGAAGCATTTGGTGCTGCTGGAACTGGTGCAGACGAATCAGATACGGACTTTTCTGGACGTAATGCTGCTGGTAATGTTGGTTCTACTAATGCTCATGTAACGACTGACGGAACGAATAATCCGTTTGCTGGTACATGGACACATGGAACTGGTATGACAACTGCCCAGGCTGAAGCACTTGGTGATGCTTCTGGTAATGCTTTCGCCGAGATGGCATTCAGTATTGAAAAAACTTCCGTAACTGCTAAGTCGCGTGCATTAAAGGCTGAGTATTCAACGGAGTTGGCTCAAGACTTGAAAGCTATTCATGGTCTGGATGCTGAAACAGAATTGGCAAACATTTTGTCAACTGAAATTCTTCAGGAAATTAATCGTGAAGTTATTCGTACTATCTACACCGTTGCTAAAGATGGTGCTCAAACGGATACTACTTCTGCTGGTACTTTTGATCTTGATACTGACTCTAACGGACGTTGGTCTGTTGAGAAGTTTAAAGGTTTGATGTATCAAATCGAGCGTGACCGAAATGAAATCGGACATCAAACTCGACGCGGCAAAGGTAACTTTATGATTTGTTCTGCTGACGTTGCTTCAGCAATGTCAATGGCAGGTATGTTGGAATCTGGTCATGCACTTAATGTAGACGATACAATGTCAACTTATGCTGGTACAATGAACGGCATGAAAGTTTATGTTGATCCTTACTACGCTACTGCTGCTGGTCAATTCTATGTACTTGGTTATAAGGGTGCAAGTCCTTATGATGCTGGTATCTTCTATTGTCCATACGTTCCACTACAAATGGTTCGTGCTATGGGTGAAAACACCTTCCAACCGAAAATCGGTTTCAAGACCCGTTATGGAATGGTCAAGAATCCTTTTGTTGGTTCTGGTGGAGAAACCATGACGGCAGATCAAAACCAATATTACAGAAAAGTTAAAGTTAATAACTTGATGTAATCTTAGTTTTACCAAATTGAGGGATGGGGAATTTTCCCTGTCCCTCTTTTTTTTTGGAGATAAATATGTATGAATATAGATCGAAAGTTGTAAAAGTTATTGACGGTGATACAATAGATGTTGATATTGATCTCGGGTTTGATGTTATTCTTTCAAAACAAAGAATTCGATTGTATGGAATTGATACTCCTGAATGTCGTACAAGAGATGAAAATGAAAAATTTTATGGAAAACTCTCCTCAGATTTTCTCAAAAAATACTGCCGTAAAGGTTCGTATATAATCCTAAGAACACATTTAGATAAAAAAGGAAAATTTGGTAGAATACTCGGTGAGGTTATAGTTGATGATGTTAATATAAATCAACTAATGGTTAAAGAAAACATGGCTGTTGAGTATCACGGACAATCTAAAACTATAATAGAAAAAGAACATCTTTCAAATAGATCAATACTTATGAGAAGAGGACATCATTATTTAAATCCAAAAGGGTAACTTTTTCCTTGACAGGCTGCTTTTTTTATGTTATTGTTTCTATGTGGGTAGGTTGATATTATAAATACATATATAATAATAATTAGAGAGTTATAAGATGGCTTTAACACCAAATGAAATAAATCAATTAAATGTTGTAAGCTTTCAAACGAATTTTACAAGAATACCAAATGTAAATTTCTTTTGTCAATCTGTCAACATTCCCTCAATGTCTCTAGGATCATTTATGCAACCTACTACATTTATGGATCAACCTGTTGAGGGTGATACATTAACATTAGAACAGCTTAATGTGAGTTTTTATGTTAATGAAGATTTATCAAATTACTTAGAGATATATAATTGGATGATTGCTCTTGGTTTTCCAGATAATTATTCCCAGTTTGCTTTGAAGGAGAATGTTAATGATGCTGGAAACACTACGTCAATATTAAGATCCGATATGAATATTATATTGAATACCAATAAATCTAATCCAAATTTTTCCGTTACATTCAAAGACGCATTTCCTGTAAGTTTAGGCGCAATTGCTTTGGACGTACAGAACACTACTTTAGAACCAATCGCAGTAGAGGCTTCTTTTGCCTATTCCGGTTCATTCACAATCGAAAAAACAACTTAATTTTTCCTTGCATAATATATATTTTTTTGTTATACTTATCGTATGAAAATTGAAGAAATAAAAGAAATGATTGACAAGGATGCAAGATTTCTCAGAGAAGAATCTAATATTGATGTGGCATCATTATCTGTGCCAGAGTTATGTGCGAAATACCATCAACTTATATATGATGAAACAATGTCTTTGAATTATTTCAGAACCGAACATAAAATTATAAAAAAGAATAGATGGTTATATTATACAGGAAAGGCAGATCCTGAAGTATATGAAAAACACCCATTCAATTTAAATATATTAAAAGCAGACATAGATAAATTTTTAGATGCTGATGATGAATTAAATGTTATTACATTAAAAGTAAAAGCACAAGAAGAAAAAATAAATCTATTAACAGAACAAGTCAAATCTATTATGAATTTATCTTTTAATGTTAATAATGTTATAAAATGGAAAAAGTTTTTAAGTGGTGAAATAGGATGATTACTGTAGGAAAATTAAATGAAACTTTTTTACAAGTGTCTTGTGAAAGGCATATTGCATATGAATTGAATGAATATTTTTCATTTAAAGTTCCTAACTTTCAATTTCATCCAAAATTTAGAGCAAAAATATGGGATGGAAAAATACGTTTATTCAATATACAAACAGGTCAAATGTATCTTGGATTATATCCTTATTTAAAAGAATGGGCAATTAAACATTCCTACAAATTACAATCCGACATAGTAGAAGTAACAAGTAATAATACTGATTATGATAGTTGTTACAAATATATGCTTGATTTAAAACCCATGGCAAAAGGTGAAAACATATCTGCCAGAACATATCAAATTGAATCTTTTGGTCATTGTGTTAGACAAGAAAGAGCATTATTACTTTCTCCAACTTCATCAGGAAAAAGTTTAGTTATCTATTCTTTAATAAGATGGCATCAGGAATTTTTAGATAATGATAAAATTCTTATCTTAGTTCCTACTACTAATCTAGTTACACAAATGTATAATGACTTTAAGGATTATTCTACAAAAACAAAATGGAATGTAGAAGATAATTGTCATATAATTTATTCAGGAAAAGAAAAAGATTCTGATAAACAGATATATATTAGTACATGGCAATCTTTGTTTCGTTTAGGCGCACAATATTTTAAGAAATTTGGTATGGTTGTTGGTGATGAAGCACACCTTTGTAATGCCCAGAGTCTTAAAGGTATTCTGGAAAAAATGACTAATTGTAGGTATCGTTTTGGAACTACAGGAACTATTACTGATTCCAAGACGCATAAATTAGTGCTAGAGGGGTTATTTGGTAAAACATATCAAGCAGTAACTTCTAAAGAATTAATGGAAGATAAACATATATCTGATTTAAAAATTGAGTGTTTATTATTAAAATATAATGATGAAGAAAGTAAGGCATTAAAGAACGCAACATATAAAGAAGAAATAGATTTTATAGTTTCCAGTAAGAAAAGAAATGAGTTTATTGCAGACCTGGCATTAGCAAGAAAAGGTAATATTTTAATTCTATTTAATTATGTAGAAAAACATGGTAAAGTTTTAGAAAATATAATTAAACATAAATTGCAATTAAATATTGCTTTAGCTAATCACGAAGATAGAAATGTATTTTTTATTGCAGGTGAAACGTCTGTTGAAGATAGAGAGAACATAAGACGGATGGCAGAAGTTGAAAATTCTATTATAGTTGCATCATCTGGTGTTTTATCTACTGGTGTTAATATTAGAAACTTACAATCATTAATATTTGCACATCCGTATAAAGGTAAGATCAGAAATCTTCAATCTATTGGTAGAGTTTTACGATTAGATGATAAAGACAACAAGGCTATCTTGTTTGATTTGGTTGATGATTTATCATGGAAGAAGCATCAAAATTATGGTATTAAACATTGGAAGGAAAGGGTTAAAACATATACTAGTGAGCAGTTTGATTATAATTTCAGAGAAATAACTTTATAGAAGGATAATTAGATGGGAAAAACATATAGAAACATTATTAAAAATAAGTTTGAAAAGAAAAAATTTAATAACCTTAAAAAGAAACAAAAACAAAATTTTGTAGAGGGTGAAGAAGATGAATTTATATTGGACGAGCTCGAAGAAGTGCGAGAGGTGCAAGAAGAAAACGAAACACGAAAATAGGTCTGAAGGTTTTGCAGGAACGACTTATTATGAAGATTGGGTTTGTGTTAAGTGTGGAAGTTATAATTTAATTCCGAAAAAAGGTGAACCAAAATTTGTTACAGAATTTTGTATTAACGTATAGGGGATAAAATGATTGATTTAAAGTTATATCCTACATTGAAAGTTAAAATTATTAATAAGAGTGATAATCCATTACCAAGTTATGCAAAGAAAGGTGATGCTGGTATGGATTTGCAAGCAAGTGAAGATGTTTGGGTAAGACCATTTAATAAAGCAATTATTCCTACTGGAATTTATTTAGAGATACCAGATGGTTATGAATGTCAAATTAGATCAAGGTCTGGTTTGGCAGCTAAACATGGTCTTAATGTTATGAACTCACCTGGCACTATTGATTCGGGTTATCGTGGTGAGATTAAAGTAATATTACATAATCATCATTTTCAATCTTATGATGTGAAAAAAGGTGATAGAGTTGCACAAATGGTTTTTGCACCAGTAACGATTGCGGAGTTTGTTAATGTTGAAGAATTAACTAATAGTGAACGTGGTGAAGGTGGACTAGGGAGCACAGGAACATGACAGAAAAAAAAGACAAGTCAAAACATTATGTAGATAATGATAAGTTTTTTGTTGAAATGAAAAAATGGAAGCAGAGAGTTCTTGACAATCGTGAAGTTGAAGAAGATGATCCCCCAACAACTGAATACATGGGTGAGTGTTTTCTAAAGATATGTGAACATCTTGTCATGCGTCCTAATTTTATAAATTATACATTTCGAGATGATTTGATTTCTGACGGTATTGAGAATTGTTTGTTATACGCCCATAATTTCAATCCAGAAAAATCGAAGAATCCTTTTTCATATTTTACACAAATTATTCATCATGCTTATGTTAGGAGGATTGTTAAAGAGAGAAAATTGATGCACATTAAATACCTTCTTGTTGAACGGGAAGGTATATTAAATGAAATAAGTCCTGATGGCGAGGATAATAAAAAAATGACAAAAGATTGGGTTGATTATTTACGAACCCATGAAAAGTATGCTGTAAATCCGAGTAAAAAGAAGAAAAATAAGTCTAATTTGGAATTATGTTTTAAATAATATTATTCCTTACATTTTTATAAAACTTGTAGTATAATGTTTTCTTGGAGCATTAAATGGATTACCATGTTATGTGGTTTGAAGTATGTCCTAATTGTAAGCCTAGAAATTCTGGATTTACAGTAGAGAACAAATTAGATGGTACTGTAGTTCAAAAATTTGAATGTGCAGAATGTAATCATACATGGGAAAGGAAATATGAAAGTAGCATTAATAACGGATCAGCATTTTGGGGGAAAGCAAGACAGCTTGAACTTTTTGAATCATATAAAGAAATTTTATGAAGAACAATTTTTTCCATATCTTTCTGAAAATAATATTCATACTGTTATT
>VTLG01003950.1_pt1 | contig 95947 bp, 111 predicted proteins | sample 4694571 | NCBI WGS metagenome assembly VTLG01 (sample SAMN12604809, study PRJNA352737) | marine metagenome | biome: ENVO:00000447; feature: ENVO:00000209|ENVO:00000569|ENVO:01000036; material: ENVO:00002151; isolation source: viral sequences binned using virsorter ... | reverse complement strand
GTCTTCTCATTTTTAACATTGCAAAGTTATGTTCTACTATGTCTCTGCAAGAATCTATCATGTCTCTAAAATCTGTACGACTATTTAACTGCAACACTAGATCGACAATAGCCGACATTCTTTCTTTCGGGTCTATGATCGTATCATAACTCTCATCCCATATACCATGAAATGTTCTATAACCAATATCCCTTAATCGCCTCAATGAAAATGGTTGACCAACTATTATAAAAGGCATTTGTAGTGCAATGGGTCGCCAAGTTTTTTCACTTACATCTCTAAGGTGATCAATATCAAAAAAAGTTTCTGTAACAATATATAAAAGGCTATCTCTTTTATGTTCTGGGAAATCCCAATAATTTCCTCCTGTGAAATTTACATTATCATAGGGTTTGTCAGGCAAACTATAGTTAAATTGATCTAGTATACCTTCCATTCGTTTCATGAAATCTAATTTATGTGGGTGTGGCCAACGATTTAAACAAAGAAATTTCTTCGCATTATCATTATAATCTATCCATTCCTTTGCCCTTACCCTCGCAAACGACTCCATCAAATTCCAATGAACTAATTTAAAAGGAAACTTTTCATATGCATAGTTGTAATTTTGTGTTATCACTGTTACTCGTTTTGGGTCTATTCCACATTCTTTTAGATATGAAGTAAAGTTGGAAACTTCATCTGGCAACCAACTAGAACCTTCCATCGCATCGTTGATAATGATTCTACATTCCATATCATCTATCATTGACAAATCATATTTTGCGTATTCTCTTGAGAGGCAAGGACAGTTGATAATATAGTAGGAACCCTTAATATCGTAATCTTTCAACCAGTATTGTAGAGTTCCTTCTTCATTGGGATCATCTTCACCAAAGACATTATTAGGGCCTATAGTCTTATCAAATCTAACGTAACGCAATGAAATCCCCCTGCTAATAATCGGTCATGTCTTAGTTCTAGGGGAACGATATCGAACTTATGTTGTTTTAGTTTCTCTATTAGTTGTTTTTGTTTCTTGTCTACTATCACCGTTTTGGGGTCTATACTCAGTAGATTTAGTCCTATCCATGCACTCGCACCCCAAGGTAAGTCCATAGAAGGAGGCGCACTATAACATTCATCAATCCATATCTTATCCCATGATTTAAAAAGCTCTGGTTCATTCTCCTCATTTACCCGACTTGCATTATACAAAACCAGGCCCTCTCGCAGAGGTATAATTGTACTGTCTAGGTGTGCGTAGGAATAAAGATTCTCACACAAATGTACTTTATACTTGTCCCCTAAAACAGATTGCAACCACTGAGCTCCCTTTTCATTTCCAGTATTACTTACCTGATATAGAATATCATCATTTACACGAACACAGTTTGCTGCCTCAAATAAAATCTCTAAGTTATTCAGTGAGGGGACTCCATCTATTTCTTCCTTGAAATTCCCATCAAATAAAATAGGAGTAGGCGCCTTAATCCACTTATAACCATTTGCCCATAAAGAGTTAAATATCTTTCTGTATCCCCATGTTTCAAATCGTCTGTTGAGTATAGGGGAAGGGGTTTCTATAATTGTGTCCCCTATGATAAGGGTGCAGTCTCTTGGGGAATAGTAATGCCAGTTATCATATTGGTCTGCATAGGAGCGATCAGGTCTGTGTACAATCACACCATGATCTTTGAGAGTCTCTGCAAGAAACCATAGGTCTTCTTCTTGTTCATCTATGACATGAGAAGGATATGGCCCAACAGGAATATCTTTCTCCTCATATTCTGGAAACTGACAACTCTTAAAACTCTTGTTAAGTTCTGGTGTCCTATATCCCTTCGCAGTGCCTACTATGATTTCTTTTAATGGAGCCCAATCATTATTGCAACTCATCTTGTCTCCCATCCCACAGTCTAGAAAAACACAGTCTGTTGGTGTCAGTTCCCCTGTTATACTCTGGATATTTATTTTGATAATCTATACCAAAATATACACAAGGAGATCGTGCAAGTCCATAGAATTTACAGTATTCTTTTTGATCCTCGACATATTTGTTGTATATAAAATCTGCATCAAACTCATGCATCAACTCTTTACCCACATATGCACTTAGTAAATTGATATAGTTATATCCTGGCTCATTGATAACATAAAGTTGATCCTCAAACTTCTCCCTCTGTAGACGAATTCCTACTCTAAGGTTCTCTACAGGGAAAACTTTGGACAGTGAAGAAACAACATACTTGATACATGGGTGTTCCAAGTTCACCTCTAGGTTAACTGCTAGATTGATATATGCAAGGTCAAGCATAACAGGGACATTACTTGTGTCACAGTTATCCAATATACCTTCTAAATCAAGTGGTACATCTCCAGTATCAGAAAACGGTACACTAAGAAGAAGAACATCCCCTTCCCTTATTTCATCTTCATCTAACCATGCAAAGGAGTCCTTATACCACAGGCCATGCATCATTTGGTGATAGAAATACTCTCCCTTTGCAATTCGCAGTCTCTTATTATTTCTATATCGAATGTAGAACTGTGCAAAGGATTCGGTTGTTCCCTGAGTAAAACACCCTTCAGTATATTTCTCTATACCTATTAAGTTGTGCGTAGACGGCATCCACCACTTATATGTTTCTATGAAATCTTCACGAATTGCATCTGGGTTAATTTCTTCTTGCGTAAATTCATAGATGAGAGTGTTCATCTCATTGACTGTCTCATCGTCATGAACACTGTATGCACCGCCAAAAGGTTTGTCTTTATTGTCTGGGAGATTCGTGTATCTTATCATTATAAAATCCTGATACCTGTAAGGTATACTTGTCTTCAAGGCCTGCGTTTGCAGACAGGTGTATTACTTCATTGTTTAGGACAAACCCCTCATTTGCTTTCCAGTGAGTACAGGGTTCTTCGTCAAATTCCAGATAGTGTCCAGATTTCCAATCCTCTAGAAATATATTTGCTCGTACTTTTATTTCTTGACGAAACGGATATGTCTGTTCTATCTTATAGAACATATCTCTGTGTTTAGGTATAATGTTTCCTGGCTCCTGTTTAATCACTGAAACCGACTTAACATCTATTCCTGTTTGTCTACCTAATTCTTCATAGTCTACTTCTTTCTCATCAAAGAATTTTTGGTGTATTGCGGTATTGTCCAGAACCAAAGATTCTGGCATACCGCTGTCTGGATGCAAGTCCGACTGTTCTGTTTTCTGATGTTGAATACAGGAACATCGATAGTCTTCCCAATTCACGTTGAAGAAAACTTCTGTATTCATTTTTATTTTAATAGGTTCTAAAATTCTAGACATTTCTTTATGTAATCCAATCCCTCAGCAGAATCAAGTAAAAAATTTTCATCACAGAATAATACGTGTATGTCCTTATTTACGCATGACTCAAATAGTTCCATTCTCCTATTTATGGGACTACTCAAACCATGCATACTGAGTAAGGCTATACCTTGAACCTCTGTTTCATTCATGAAGAACTCTAGGTGAGGATTCCAATCTGTGTGCATATATTCATTATGCCACCCTACTGGTTTGATACCTAACCTATCTGCATAGTTCTCTATAAAACTCCTTGCAATATAGAAAGGCATTGTTCCCATATACTCCGTTGCAGCTGGATCATTAAATACAATCCAACGGCGAGAGGTATCAACCTCTGGAACTTCTACTGTAGTCTTGGGAAAACGAAAGTAACTGCCAGGTTTACGATAACCATAGTCTGTACCTTTTTTCATAGCTCTTATGTCAAGTCCTATACGAGTAGTATCTGTAGTGTTGTTTATATTTCCATGCCAATGTCCCTGATTGAACAACCATGCCTGTCCCAAATGTATTTCTACTGGCCAAGAAACATCTTCACATCTCTTTTGCACCTCTGCCAATGAAAGTTTCTCTCGCAACATATCTTTTGTGATCTGAATAGAATCACTCCACGAAACAACTTGCATAGAATTAGACCCCCATGCAGTAGATACTGGAGTCCAAATGGTATTCATACCATTATTATAGGCAGTCATATGTCCTGTATGAAAGGTTAGTAGAGTTCCGTGTTTCTGTTGATCTGGTAATACAAAATTTAGTGTAGGGGTGGACTGTATCAGATAATCTTCTTCACCAAGTATATGATGAAAGTAATCGTCTACCCAACCAGAGAACTCCCTAGTCCGAACAAATTTCTCTACCTTTTTTCTGAGGGGGACAATTTCATTTCTATCAAAATATGTGTGCAGCTGACCTAAACTGTCGCACTCTGGTTTTACCTCTTGTACTACAGATAAAATTCTTTCGTACCAAGGAAACTTATCAAAATCATAATCAACTACTTGATGATCCCATCTATGATCATAGTGCTTAATATCATATCTATCTAACATTCACACTAGTCTTCCTCTTCCCAATCTACTATTTCGTCAACGTGTTCTGCGACTAATTCCTCACCACAGAAAACACAATAAGATACAACATAATATCTCTCATTCATATCATGTTGTATTTTATATTCTGCTTCGCATGATTCACATACAATCAATTTCATTGAATTTCACAGAACCCAGCAGAGCAAGCAAGTTCCTGTGATGCGATAGTCATGTCAGATTTTTCGTATTCCGCCAACTTTTTCCAATCCACTTCTTTTGGCATCTTACTCAGAAGTACTTCGTACTCTTCCTTTTGGATGTCTTGGTATGGTGCCTGTTTATATGTATGGTCTGAGAATGGGAGAAAACTAACCCCACTCATATAATCAAAATGTTTGTACACCCACGCACCAACTTCAAACCATTCGTCTTCTTTTACAGAAATGGTGACAGAAGGTTTGTGTTCACACCAGTGTTTTTGGTATGTTAGCCAGAGTTCTAGTTGTTCTATTGCACTTTTCTCTGTACGAAATACTGCACTGTTATCTACTTTCATAGGGAAAGAGAATACAGAAGTATTACTAGGATTCATAACGTCATCTTCTACTGGAAAACCAGCATCTTGCATCATGCGAGTGAGGGGGTCTTTCTTGTCTCCACGTACTGTACGAATATAGTAAGGATTATGTCTTGCATGTATACCAGATGCAGCATCAACCAACTGTGAGACTGTACCAGACGGTTTAACACACGTTACAGCAACACTCTGATTAATTCCTATCTTCTGTGCAAACTCCTTGTTGGTCTTGACTGCCTCTGCCTTCAATTCTTCCAAAAGGTCTTCAAGTCCATTCTTTTTCCCATTAGTGTATTGGCAGTCCATAATACCAGTAAGAGAGACTCCTAAAAGTCTCTCTTCTTCGCAATTTTTTCTCCATGTAGATGACACGTACTTGAAGTTCACAAGTGTAGATTGAAATGTCCCTAGAATCGTTGCAAGACGCACCTTCTCTAAAAGAGACTCCCTTGTATCAGTAACACGTACTACGACCTCCGAAAGATTACAGAACTCACGATCTCGCAGAATAATCTCAGAACAAGGGTTAGTACCAAAATTATATCCCTCTGTATTCCTACGGCCATTCTTTTCTGCCATTACTACTGCACTTCTGCGATTAAAAATACCACGTTCTCCAGACTTAGATTCATAGAGAGACTTCCACTCATCCATAAACACACCTACATCTGGTTTTTCTGTGTAACATGCAGAGTTGTTTGCAAGGGCCCGTTGGGGTTCTGTGTTCCACCACTGACCAGACTTTGCAGCTCTCATACGGTCATCAGAGAGGTTAGAGAGACTTATGAGGGCACTCCTTCTTACACCCCCTACAACTACTACCTCTGCAATCTTACAAACTATATCATGTGCTTCGAGAGAAGAAAGTTTACGTCCAGCCGCACCTTGAAATGTTGTAACAGAAAAATTGAATAGATTTTCTAATGGTTCTGGGCCTGATGCACGACCACCAAAGGTCTTTAATACTGAGCCTGCTGGACGCACTTTGGACATATCCCAACGTGGTATTTGTCCCACATATAATAATCCAACAAGTTCCTTAAATGCTTTTGCCCAACCTAATTTACTATCTGCAACACTGATAACGGTATCTGAAGGGAAAAATTCATTTGCGACATAAGGTAACTCATTTACATATTGTCGTTCTACTGAAAACCCTACACCAGTACCATTCATAAGAACATATAGGATTTCATCAAATGCTTGTGGACGGTCAACTGCAATGTAAGAACAATTATACCCAGCAATATTCTCACGTTTCAACGCTTCTCCAGCAGTCATAAGACAACGCATAGAGGGCATTATCTTTTGGGATAAAACTGCCTCTTCTAATTCTTTTTTAAGTTTGTCTGTAAGTTTATATTCATGCAAATCATTTAAATGTTCTTTAAAGAAATCAAAATACCTTCCTACAGTTTCGTCCCACGTTTCTCTTCTTTCCTTTTCTGGCAACCATCTTGAATATCTTGACAAGTGAATAAACTCTTGATAACTGGTAGGTAGGTAATTACTAGGCATCTATCTTTCTCCATTCTGCAAACCTTAACTTGGCTCCAGCACCAGAAAAGGTATTTTCGTTTATAATCTTTTGTACTTCTTCTTTTGACATTCCTGATAATATCATATCATTAATATCTTTTTCTTCAACCTGTTCTGGCCACAGAACAATACTGCAACCCTTCTCTATCGTTTTTTCTATTTGTTTATTGATCTCCTTGTTTCTAGGTTCATTGTCAAATATAACTGTGAAGTCTCCCTCAAGTCTATCAAAATCAGAACCACCTACTGCAAGACAGTTATCTATAAACAAACTATCAAGGGGCCCTTCGACCACATAAAAGTGTTTGGATTTGTCTACCTTATCTAACCCGAAAATCTTATCTCGTTCTTCTAATTTGATGGTGATATACTTAGGTGTCTCCTCTCCAAATGCTCTTCCTTGATATGCAAATATTTCTCCTTGTTCGTCACGAAACGGTATCAACAACCTTGGGTGATCTCCATCCAAAGAAGGGAATTTGTTTGGTATTAGTGTATTGGTAAACTTAAAAAACGATTCGCAAAAGAAGATGTCCCTAAGCGACTCATCGGGTAACTTTCTTTTATTAATGATTTTGCGAGCAGGGTGATCCGATCCAAGTTCTGCGATAGATTTAAGGTCTTTGAGGACACTTTTTTTCTTGAACACAGGTGCATTGAATTTAAACTCCGGCTCAGGGTTATTTGATTTGACCCCTTTTTTGTATCGTTCCATTATATAGTCTTTATGAGTTTTTGAGTCTATGTGTTTTATAAGATTTCCTAAAGTCGCACCCACCCCACAATTATGACACTTATAGAATAGGTCATTCTTCTTACGATATACGAATCCCCTTGCCTTAGTGCGAGACTTCTGCGAATCTCCACAGTAAGGGCAACGAAAATTCCAAAGGGCATCACCCTTCTTCTTAAACATCTGCAATTGTGGTGAGATAATATTAAGGTATTTTATATCGATATATGAACTCATAGATAGATCATATATTATATAAGAGGGTTTGTCAACTCCCTATTATCATAAATTTTTGTGCAATAAACCCTATAATGATGGAACCACCTATAATTATCCATCTCCACTTCTCTAGGATACCTACTCTTTGACTAAGTTCCTCTCTTATTCTACGAACCTCATCACACTGTTGTCTATGTTGCTCCGTAGCGGTGGACATGATTTCTTTGGTATTGGTGGTTATTCGTGAGTGTAGTTCATCTATTTTTACTAATAACTCGCTCCGTCTTTCCTCTATTTTCTGTTCTGCTTCAAAAATTGCTTCTTCTTGTCTTGCAATCTTTTCCTCATGAACTGCGAGCATACGATGGATCGAATTGGAAACATCGGTAAGTTTCTCTATAGCTACATCAAGTCTATCATGTATTTTTGCTTGATCTCGTATCTCTTTTTCAAGTAACTTGACCTTTGTTTCCAATTCAGCCATATTATTAACCTTTCTTTAGGATTGACCAAACACCCCATGCAAGGGCGCCCCAAAGAATAACTTTGGTTAAAGGAACTGCAAAGAACAATACGGCAACTGCAGCTGCAGCGACTATTATTCCTTGATGACTTGATCCTTCATTTACTCTTTCTGAAATCCACGAACTAATCATTTATGTCTCCTTTTCTAACTTTTTGATTCTGGCTTCAAGTTCGTCAATCTTTTGACTAACGTGGGGATACTTCGCTTTCCAGTTTTCTTCATCCTGTAAAACCTTCAATCCCAACTTCTTCGAAGCCCATGATGCAACATCATCAACTTTTTTGTAGAACCAACTTCCTGCTTTGGTGTCTGCAAACCAACTATCGGCTGCACTACCCAAGATACTAGAAGCGATACTACTAATCAGAAAAAACCACATTAATTCTTTTTCCTATTCTCGTGTTGTGGCCCAACTCTTTTCTTCGCATCATCTAAATATTGATTAAATTCCCAATCCCATATCCAAGGAATCAAACCATGCACAAACATAACAATACCCATCCACCATGCTTCCTTAGATTCATTCCACGCAAATTTTAAATGCTGAAGATACGTTAACCCCACATCTTTGGGGTGCTTACGATTTATCATTATTAACCCCAATCGGGCCTAGTGCATTGTTCGCACCTACAACTTTTACAAACCTCTACTGGATGGTTATTGGGATCAATATGTTTTTTTAGAGATGTACCGCAATGAGATTCATGCCCGCAATTTCTACACTTGGTCATCATCACCCTCCCTTGGAATAATCGACCAACGACCAAAACAAACAACCGCTGTATATGCCGCATTAATTTTCCAAGTCGGTACTGCTGGGTCTGCATCCTTCATCGCCATGTAAAATACTTTATCTGCGGCCGTTTTTGCTTTAGCAATACCCATCATATCTTCTGGGTGTTTTGCACGATATTGACGAATTCTGAGATATAGAAGATCGTGAATAATTGCTGCTCGTGCAATGTCCCAAGGTGAAATTATATTCCAGATTACACGTGGAACACTTGCAAGGTCTGTTTTGAACCCCTTCTTACAAGTTATTTTACTTGCTGGACATTTAATGCCTACTGCCTGTAAGGGAGATTCTTCCATCTCATCATTCTGATAGGATAGAGCTCGAGATAATATCCACTGTTTTGGTGGATTAAACTCTGCTTCTATTTTTTTATTAAACTTCCCCATTTCTACTCCTAACAAATTCTTTTGCAGCCTTGACTAAAGTACTGCGTCTGTTTGTTGATAAAGGCATAGTATGAATTGTTGTGTCTAATTTTAGACCTACTTTGTTTCCCCAAACTTCAAGTTGTACTTTTGTCATTTTATCAAAATTCAATGACTCCACTATTTTTTCTCTTCCTTGTCCTCTTTAGGTTTAATCGCATTTTCATAATAAACAATAATAGATTTTTGTTGTTCTATATATCTTTTAATTTCTGCCATATTTAATGCAAGAGTTTCATAGTCTTTCACACTAATAACATATGCAACAAGAGGATCACCATTTTCTTTTTGGAACGCTTCTTTAAATTCCTTAAAGTTCTCTTCCGTTACAACCCACCACTTCATATCAGTATTCATTTGTAATTGCGGTGGCCTATTTTGCACAGGTATTTGTCTCTCTACCTCTACTGTTTTAACCTCAACTGTTTTTATACCTGGCCAGGAAGCACAACTACTTAACAGGAGGGACAACAGTAGTAGACTCGAAACTTTCCAATAATCTCTTACTTGCATTGTTTATCTTCTTTTCCCAAACGGCAGGTTCTTCTGCACTGAGTTTCTGCAAATTAATCTTTCGTAGTTTACTTAGTAAACTTCTTTTGTATTTATTTGCGGCATCTAACTTAACATTCAACTCTTTATTCAATTTCTCATACTTCTTTGCGTCTGCAAGAAGAGTATCTATCGTATTCTTCTGCGTTTGTGCAGCCACCTCTAACTTCGCACTATTCTCTGTAAGAGTCGCAATACGTGCTTGAGTATCTTTATAGTAATAGTATCCACCATAAACAACTCCTCCTACAAGACCTAAAACGACAATCAGGATGTAAACCTTAAGCATATTATTTCTTCTTTTTCGACTTGGTATTCATCGCTGGAAGGGCCATAGTCTTAGGTTCTGTTGCATGTATACCTAATCCACTGAGAGCAGGAACAGCATACTCCTGTTGTTTCACCTTACTTTTTATATTCTCTATAAATTTACTCTTAGATTCTTTCTTTTTCTCCAACCTCTTTTCACGTGCTGCTTCTAATTTCGCACGATGACTCCTATATGCTTTAGACCGACCATCAATTTTGACATCTTGTCTAGTGATGACATCAACATCTTCTTCTTGGTCTTTATCTTTGAGTTTTCTTCCACGCCCTGTTGGATTCATATCTACACCCCCTCCAGCAACAGAATTAACGGGCGCATCCTCATCTAAACCATTATAGGGAGAAACTACTTTCCATTTTAATTTCATTTTAAGTCCTCCAATCCTACGTATATAACGGAACCTGATTTCTTATGTACTACTGGAAAAATCTCTACTCCTAAGATCGTATCTACTGGTGGTACGTCCTCATATGCATTAACTATATCACCCTTCCTAGCAGTTAGTTCTTCCTCTTCCTTATTTAGTATATCCTGTTTTAAAACGTACTCTCCTTTGGGTAATACTTCGCCAAACCCCACCACTTCTTCGGATATACTGTCATCTATTTCAAGACCTTGTTCTTTCAGATACTTCATAAATTCCTTTTCAAAGACATCTGGATCGTCTACTGATTCCTTAAAAGTATCTTTAAGAAGATAAAGTGCGGCCGCATATGTACCTACTTTGGTTTTTAATCCTGGCACTTTATTAAATAATTTTTTAATATTGAATATAAGTTTGTGGAGAATAGTATATGCCGCCTTTTCTTCAGGCGTTTTTAGTGGGTCTGGTTTAGATACCTTGATACCTTTAATTGGTTTCCCCATGACCCGATTACCATCTTTATCGATAATACCAAGTTTGTACGCATCCTGTTTATCAAAAGGCGTGGTTAAAATCTTTAAAAATCTGTAAGTAACGAATAAATCTATCGCTCTTCCCATTACAGTTTCCTTAAAATTTCAAGAACATCTTTGTTCTCTTTTACTTCTTGTAATTCATCTTCTCTTATTATATTTAGGTATAATAAAAAAGACTTGAGTGTATCCCAATATTCTTTTTGTACCTTAAAAAGAAGAAGGGTCACGCAAGCCTCGGGCCCGAACAAATTATTCAAAACTATAATATGATTTAACAGAAGTCTCTCTTTTAAAACACCACTGTCATCATATTTTCGAAGAAGACGTTTAATATACTTAAACTTCTTCATATCATCATAAAATTCTTTTTCCCCTTCACATTGAGGATTGTCATAATACTTAATCGCAAACATCATAACATTGTCAGAAGTAATCTTCTCGAACATTTATTTTATTTCAGCATACATCCGACAAGTATTATTTTCATCCATCTCATATCGAATATTCAAACTAAGTCCACCTTCAACTTGACCTTGCAATCCATCATCATTAACAAATTCATCAATAGGTGTTTCTGGTAATTTACCAAATCGTCCACCAAATAATGTCAATGGATATGATGCTTCACCACTCTCTTCTGTCATAGGGGGAACTTCACCAAAAGTAAGTCCCATCTTTGATAGTGAACTTCGAATTTGTCTAACAAGAGGTTCTAGATCAGCAGAATTTTTATTTTCCATGCACATACGACCTATTAGGCCATTAATTTTTTTGAGAACCACTGGATTTCCAAACCCGATTGGGTCATCATTAACAACAAAATTGTAACTGCCGCCCTCTTTTATAAAACTTTTAAACTTCTTCATTTTTTTCTTCCTCTGATTTTGAATCTTGGGGAGCTTCGTCACGTATTTGTTCTTCCAACATTTGAGGACTTTTCTTCTTATCCTTAAAAACCCTACTAATAGGTTCTACAATTCTTGGTAACTTTATCTCTGAAAGAACTTCCATAATTTTCTCCTAAAAAAGTATAGTAATGGTGGGGGCGAACCCCCACCAAAACCATATAAACTGTAACTGAGAATTAGTCAGTTGTACCAGTTTCGAATACACCTGTATCAGCAGCTGCAGCGTGTGATGCAAGTGCGTACCAGTGAGTACCATTCCAGATCAATGTAGCTGTGTCTCCAGCAGTTACAAAGTCAAGGTCAACATAACCAGCAGGGTCAGCAGGAGTCATTTCGGAACTTCCACCGTCTGTGTCATGAATTATGATTTTGATCTGACCGATTACTGTTCCGTCTGCAAGTGTAGTTGCGTTAGAACCAGCAGTCTGTAGAAGAGTCAGAGCGTGTGTGATAGAAATCGCAGTTTGCGATCCATCAGAAATGTCTTCGTAAGAATTGGAAAAACCAATAAAAGAAGGCAAGTTGTTGATAAAGTTAGTAACACTAACTTTTTTGTTGATCGGTGTGCCGGTAGGATCATCGATCACGTGTAGTAAGTCCGCTCCAGCAATACCTGTGGACAGGTCTGTGAGGGCGGTAATTTTCTTATCTGCCATTTTGCAGTCTCCTCATATTAACCCACGAAATTGTGGGAATGTTACTGATGGTATTGCTACTCCTCTTTGGAATCTTCCCAATGGCCATCGACCAAAGTTTCCTCATTAGCAGTCTCATTTCCATCATCACCATCCTTCTCAGGATCATCATTATGTAATTCTTTAAGAAAGATATCGCACTGTTGTAACGCCCCTGTAAGAGCATTTAACAATGCGGTATCTTCTAATTTCTTTTGTTCACCTTCTTGAAGTCTTTGTTGGACTAAAAGAATATCATTTTTAAGTTCTTCTTTGCGATTACCTAGTTGTGTCGCATTAATCATTTTAGTAGTCATAGTCTCTTCACCTCACTTTGTTAATCAAGTAATCTTATTTATAACAGTTATTAAGATGCAGCAACAGTTACACCATTTAATACAGAAGCAGTACCAGTAGAAGACCCTGCTTGTGTGTATACAACAATGTCACTAGTGTAATCTTCTGCAACAATACCATCGTTTGCATTAGTAGAAGAACCATCTGTACCGTTAAGTATGATCTTATCTTCACCCTGATCATCACTTGCACCGTCTTCTAACAATCCGACATAAACCTCAGCATCACCACCTGTCATTGTCAAGTCAGTGATATCTGCGGTTCCAGTAGGCCCTGCTATTGTGAAGTCAATACCTTCCACGTGTATTTCATCTCCAGCATTAGTTGAACTACCGTCTGTACCGTTTAGAACAATCTTATCACCAGCTGTATCCCTAGTACCTGATTCTTGCATCAATCCAGCAATTGAACCACCATCTTCTTCGGCCATATCAGCAGTACCATTAAAGATGATTGCAGTTCTTCCTTCTGCAGCAGTATCTCCTACGCCTGCACCATTGAACGCAAGAAAACCAGCAGCAGCGTTAGTCTGAACTGTTCCTCTAAATACGATTTGGTTAGTTCCTGATCCAGAGTAGTACATACAAGCTACTGTACTGTCTTCAACCATGTCTGATACACCCAAACGAGACATTAGAATGTATGCCTTGTTGGTAACAGTTTGGTTGGCAGACCATGCAGCCGATGTAACATCAACCGCTTCGTCAAACGTGATAGTAATATCGAATGTTCCAGTGTCAGCAACCTCACCTTCACTAAATCCGATTGATACTGGTGTAGCAGAACCGAAAACCTCTGCCAAGTTACGAATACAAACCAGAACTTCTGGTTGTGCATCTTTATTATCATTTCCTGATGCGGCTAGTCCAGGCGATAAACCCCAACCACCGCCTACAACGATAGCGTGTTCCCTTGCGCCTGTCGATCCAGCTGCATTACTATCTATTGGTAGGAACTTGGGTCTGCTTTCCGCATCACCATCTTTTCCCCATAAACCCATTGTTTTTCTCCTTCTTAAAGGTGTGTTTCCTTTATTTATCTTATTTGAACCCTTGACGTTTCAATTCTGCAATAGTTTTACTTACATTTGTGTGGTGTATTCCTATACCACCTTTAGATTCCCATTCTCTAATATTCTTTATATAATCATCAATTAATATATTAGGTTTTCTAGTAACACCAAAACCTGTCATTGCATAGTTTTTCTTCTGTGACCTTTTTACCAAATGTATCTTAGAACGAGAAAATTTTGTGTGTTTATTCAACCATTTCATTTTACCATTCTTAGAATTAGGATCACGACCAGCATATGCAGATAAAACATGGGGATCATATCTTGAGATAAACTGGTATAACTTTCTTGCGCCAGGCATCCAATCTAAATTAGCCCAAAATCCCTTAGTCTGATTAATATTCTTCCATCGTTCTTCTTTATCTGTGGTAACAAAAGAACCACCTGATACCTCATCTGCACCTTTCATGAAGTCTACAAGAACCATATCCAGATCACAATAGATGTCAGGTAAGTCATCTGATGATGCTTCTGTTAACTCCATTAAGTTTTTCATAACTTACTTCTTATTTTTTAACTCAGGATCAATCTCAACTTCGGCCATCTTACCGCCTGTCTCGGTAGTTTTTCCATTTTTACTTTCTGGCGTCATCTTCTTTTTCTTACTAGACATTATTTTACCGTAACCTTCTTCAAAACCCCAAACTTTTGCAAGAGCCTCTTTCATTGAAAGTGTTTTCTGTTTTTGAGCTTCCTCAACAGACATGTCTTCAGTTGCAACCATAGGTGTTGGTTCTTTTGCCTTTTTCATTTTCTTTGCAGTTTCAGCACCACCTCGACCATCAACTTCTTTATCCAACTCATCACGATCATTAGGATTAACAGCAGAAGATGCTTCTACCCACATATTAACAATAGTATCTCTTAGGTTGAAACTTTCTTTTGCATCAATTGCTTTAGAAATTGCTTTACGTTTCTTGTGCAAGAACTCATCTGAATCGTCCTCATCACCATCATTATCGATGTCTTTGTCTTTACGATTTTTGAATTTCTTCTTTACGGCATCTTTTTGTACCGCATCAAGACCTTCACCGTCATCAGATTTGTCATTCTTATTAGTCTCATCAAGTTCAACTTCCTTTTTTTCACTTTGGCCAGGAGTCATTTCCTGAGTGTGTTCTCGGTATCTATCTGTACCAAGTTCAAAAGACTGTTCCCCAGACATATTATTCTCTGCCGCATTTTTCCAGACATCTAGAATTGCGGATTCAAGAGTATTATCTTTTGTCTCCATATAAAATTTCTTAACCATTTTTTCTCTCCATAAGTTTTCCGTCAATTCTCTCTAGAATTGTCTGTTTTTTGTGTATAAAAATAAATCCTTCATTGTTTATGGCTTCATCCAAAGCTTTCAACATATCTTTATAAGATTTACTAATCTTATTCTGAAATTCTTGTTTTTCTGCTGGACGTTTTAATGCCATAAACCTCGCAGTAACCGCTTGTGCAATTTTGGGAGGGACTTTATGTTTCTTGCGATCCATAAATTCTACATCAAACTTGCCTCGTAGGGTCTGTGACTTTCTCAATTGCATCATAATATTCTTAGATGCGGCCTTTACATCATCATCTGTTGCAGACATATCATCATCTGCACTGTCCTTTTTTCTGCCGAGTTGAGGATCACGACCTATTGCCCTTCGTGCATCTGCAGCTGCACCTTCCTCTACTGGATCAAACTCTTCTCCTTTTTGAGATGCCTGTTTGACTCTACCAGCAACATCTTTAACTTTTTTAACACCAGTTTTAACTGCACCATGCCATTGTCCTATTGGAGATGCTTTGTACGCAGTTTTAACTGCACCTTTTGCCCCCCTAGCTACCGCCTTTGCACCTGCCTTTGCAATATTTCCCAAACCTTCTTTCATAAGTTCTCTAACAGTTTTAAGGTCTAATTTCATTGCTTTTGCAATCTGTTCAGCAGATTTACCGTCTTTCATCATTTGATGCATTTGGTTCATCTTACCTTCATCAAGGTCAACTTCTTCGTTCATTGACTTGCTCATAACTCCATCTATTTCTTTAACTGAAACTTTATCATGGGGTAACATTCTTTCCAAATCAATTCCAGAAACAGTTTTCATTTTTGCAACTTTTGATGCATATGGTTTCATTGATTTGACCATCATCATGTTTTTAGCAACTACCTTACCTGATGCTTCCATGTCGGCAGCCTCATCAAGTTCAACTTCTTCTACTTGAAAATACCCTTTCTTCTGATACTTCTTGAAGTCTTTCTTGTCAATGACAATAACACCAGAGTCTTTACTCTTGACCATCATTTCTTTCTTGGGGTCTTTGAGTTGACGAGCTTCACCAATATTCAGTTTGTCTCCACCCTTAATTGCCTTCATAATTCGTTTAGGTTCTTTATGGAGAATTTTACTTCCTTTTTCAATAACACCCTCTATTTTCCAACCTTGTTTTTCTTTCTTTTTAATACTAGCAATATCTGTGGCAATAACACCCACTCCTACTCTACCTTTTTTCATAACAATAACATCATGCATAGAACCTTCATTAAGTTCAACTTCTTCTTTCATAAACTTAACTGTATATTTTGGTGCTTTATTTGGTTTTGCAGTATTAGTTAGCAATGCTGCAACATATAAATGATCTGCTCTTTCCTCATACAAATCATTATAATCCATATTTGGCTTAATCATCTTTACAGTGTCAGCTGCAAGCTTGGTTTGATTTTTAGCCCAAGATTGTACCATTCTCATGTCTTCATTATCAGAAAGTATCATAATAGAATTTCCTTTATATGAAACTCCTTCCTCATCTAATTCTACTCCATCTTCTGCTAAACCTGCTGCAATACTATATTCAGTATCTTCAAGATATTGTTTATCTGCTTTTTTCAGATCAGAGATACCATTAGCAACTATTGTAAATGTTCCTGCTGCTTCATCAAGTTCAACTTCTTCCATAAGGTGAGCATCAACTCCTGATGTATTTTTAAGTCCTTTCATCTGTGCAAACTTTTTTGCAGCCTCATATGAACTTTTTGCTTTGACAACTTCTTTACCTTTTTTAACATGAACTACTGTATATGAATTTTCTTTTTCATCAAGTTCAACTTCTTCTTTTGGGCCGTATCCTTTCGGTGTTACATCTTTTATTTTACTCTTATTTCGTATCTTTTTAACTCGTTTTGCTACCTCAGGCTTCATATCACCTGTCTTAGGATCAAAAAACTTTGCAAGGTGAGATGGGAGTTTACCTTCTTCAACTTCTTCTTGTGACCGTTTAATATCTGCATCAGAAGGAGCGCCGGGATCACCTTTTTTACGCATTTTTTCACCACGTTCCCTTTTCTTATGAATGTTGTGCCAAAGACCTTTTTTCTCACCCTCATCAGTTTGTTGTCTATCTTCATCTTTATATGCAGCCCGAGTTTGTTTAACCATATCCATAGCGCCCTTTTTAGATACGCCCAGTTCTTTCATTAATGTTTTGACTGCTTCATTATCATTCTTTATTTTACCAATGATACCTTGAGTAAATTCATTCCTTTTCTTATCATAATTTTTAGCAGTAACTGCTTCTTCAACTTCTTCTCTGATTCTTAAGCGTTTCATTGCTTTCTTGATGACAGGTCTTGCATCTCCATTTGGATTTTTCTTACCACTTGCATACAAAGCATCATACAGCTGGTCATCTCCGATAAAAGGTGAAATTACTTCTGTCGCATCATCACCCTCATTACCCAACTTTATAGGTTTCTTCATCAATATTTTAAGTCCTGACATATCTTTTGCAATATGCCAAGTACCTTCTGTAAGTTCCTCTGCATCAACAACAACACTGACATCCTCAGTCATACCCATAGATTTCCTGACTTTTTCTATCTCTTTTCTATACTCTTTTTGTTTTTTGGAGTTAGGTTTTTCAGACATTGCTTTATTATACAAACGCAACAAATCCAACATAACAGGACTTTTTAGATTTACTGTTCCTGCCGCTTCTTGTGCATTTTGCTGTTGCTGTTGATCTATTTCATCTTCATCTTCTTCATCATCATGGGGGTGTTTGTGGGGTTTTCCGTTAGAATGTTCTTTTTTTAAATCTGCTTTCTTTGCAGCTGCCCAATCATCAATTTCTTTTTCACGGGTTTTCCTTTTCTCTTTTTTATGTTTTTCTAACTCTGCTCCTTCATCGACTGTTGCAAGAGGGCCTTTATCTTCTGGATCATATGCGGCGTATTGGAGCTCGGATTTGATCTGTTTCATTGCAAATGACTGTAGTTTCATCATTTGGGATTTTGTTCCCTTATTAATGATATTTTCCATAGATTTCTTATTCTTGGAATTAACCGCATCATATACCTTCATAATTGCAGAAGCAGTAAAGCTGTCTACTTTTAACTTACCATCCCTAAATTTAATGGTTTGCATTGCACCACCAGCCGCTTTACGCATCTGTTCCATGTTATCTTCTACAAGATATACTTCTCGTAATGCTTGGGCCATTGTTTTTGTATATACAGTCATTTTCCCATCCTTTGTTCTTCTATTTATAAAATTACTTACCTCGTTTCTTATCATTATATGCAGCTACTGCCATTGCAATCCGTTTCTTTTTGGATTTTCCCTTAAACTGTGGTGCATCTGAGTCTTTAAAATCATCTATATAATCACCCTGATCTGCATTTTTGTTTAAAACCTCGACAAACTGTTTAAATGACATATGTTCTGGAGTGTATTCTGCCTTTAATTCTTGAGGTAATTTACCCTTATCTACCAGTTTATTAATATATCGTATAAAGTCTCGAACTTCTACTCCCCTATATTGTCTTGCAAGTTCAGCTGCCCACTTTGAAGGATGTGCTCTATTGTCTTTATCTTTCATACCATCCATATATTTTTTTACAAGATTTTCATATCCCTTTGGGTGTGTCATTTGATGTATCTTTGCAACTGCCTTATTCAACCAAGGAAGAGGACTTGTCATCTCATTAACTTCTTCTGAAACTTTCATTCCCATTTTTTTTCGTAATGCATTTATTTCTTTTTTAATTTCTTTTTGTTTAGGTGAACCACCAAGAGCTCTTAATGCTTTATTTTGAAGTTTAAGAAGTTGTGTTCTTTGTTCTGGTGTTCCTTTTCCACCAAAAAACTTATCGCTATCATATTTTTCATCAACTTCAACTTCATTTGATAATTTTTTTGTATATTTTCGTTTTTTAGTGATGGGTTTAGTGATAGGTTTGGTGACTGGCCTCATAGTTGTTAATTTTTTTGCTACCCCTATTTTCTTACTTCCACCTATTTTCTTACTTCCTGTTGACAATCTTTTTGACCTTTCAAGTCCTCTTGGTTTTTTAAGACCTGTATCTGCTTCACGTAATCGTGGTTCTCTGCGATTATCAGAGGGAACCTCATTCCTCAAATTACTAGGATCATTATTCATAGGATCATTATCCTTATGACCTACATCCATACCAATCTTGGTCTTGTCACCCATAACCCTACGAGCTTTGTTTCGTGAGGATCGTCTTGCAATCTGCTCTGGGCGACCTTGATAATTATCATACTCTTTGCGATAGTTGCGCTCATCAAGTTCTTCAGACCATCCCTGTTTTTTTAGTTTCTTATAATCTATAGAACCTACCTGAGCCCGCATTGTGGAAGACAAACCTGATTTCCTCATAACAACCCAATCACCTCCTTGTTTTGCAGATTTGTCCCACGCATCTCTTCCTTTTTTCGGAAGTGCATCTCTCATCTTTTGGTAGGGAGATTTTGCTTCATTTAACTGAATCTCATGTATCCAACACTTATGTACCTTACCATCATCATCTGCAAAAGACACATAGTTTGTACCCTTCCGTACTATATGTCCCTTAACACCATTTGCCTCAATGATATCACCAGCGTTCCAGATTTTTCCTGTGAGGTATAAATCTCTAAGATGTTCCATGTCTGTCATGTTGCCCATCTCACGTTCTTCACGCATACCCATACCCTTGCGAACATCACGATATAACTCTTTACGTTGTGCAAAACTTGATGGTAGTCCCATCTCAAAAGACTGAAAGTCTCCGTCTGCGGCCGCAACTCTCATCTTAGATGCAGACATACCTTCTACCCCCTCTGCATCTGGATCACGTTCTCCAGCAGATATCACCTCTATGTTATCAAAACCGTAATAACCATGTCTCTTTCCTTCAACACCGTTATATTCATTAAGAAGTTTATCAAACTCCTGTACACGATCAGAACCAACAACCATAACAATTGCTTTGTGTCCTTTGTCATATAATTCTACTGCAACTTCGATTGCAGTTCTAGGTTTACCTGTAACAATGTTCTTTGCATACTTCTTGAACATCTTACGCATATACGCAATCTTCTTTGCATATGGTAGTGGATTCTTCTTAGGATCATTAGAATGTGATGCATAGACATACATCTTAGAACCAGCATTTTTCTTGTGCTGTTTTGCAACTGCCTCAACTAACTTTTCATGTCCAGTGGTAGGAGGGTTAAAACGACCAAACGTGAATACAGCTGTATCTCCAGCCTTCTCCATTAATTCTTTAAAACTCTTCATTCGTCCTTATCCCCATATGCCGCACGAGCTGCTTTTACTCTTTCTTTCTCTGCTGCTTTTAACTGAGGTAACATTCTTGTAACTTTCTTTGCAATAGCAGCGCCATATTTTTGTTGGATTTTTGCATCAGCTTGAACTCTCATCTGAAGAGACATGTCTTTATAGTTTTTATAGAACTTATCTCGATACATCTGAGTAACTTTTTTCTTAGCAATAATTGAGAGTTTTGCCGCATCACGTGTTCGTAATGCAGTCCTTTGTTTTTTCTTTTGAAATGCAGAGGATTTTTGGAGTCTCGACATGCGCCGAGCCATCTTTCTACGTTGAGCAACATCAACTTTCTTTTCGTATAGATCAGAAAACTTTTTCATTTGTCCCATGCCTTTATTGCGGTGAAATTATTAAACGAGAACTCCATACGATCTACGAGTTTAACTGCACCACCACTTACTCTATCAATAGCCACATATCCTTCTGGATTAGTGACTTTAAATCCATTTGAGGTCTTAATAAAAGTATCTGTCAATCCCTTAACACTATTTAGTTTCTTTACGATTTGCATCTTTGCATCTACTAATAAATTTTGAAAGGTAATGATTTGAACTAGGTTATTTGTATGTTTCTTTACTTCTCTCACATATTCTTTTTGCATATTCTCGTATTTTGACTTTCCTGCTGGGCTCTTAACCTTGTCTATCTGTTTCTGAATAGAGTCAGACACCCATTGTTCGTACCCCTTTGCATGAGTTCTAGGGTTAGAAATCTTCTCTCCAGCACGAACTTTTGAGTTATTATAAGTCTTGAGAGATGCACCAGCAATCGCACCTGTCATACCATTCTGAACAGTGAGAAATTTTCTTAGTCCATTTGCATTAACTTTTTGAAAGGTTTTACCAACTTGTGATAGTATTTTGGTAATACTCTCTGTTTCTTTCTCTGTGAATGTTGCCCTACCAGCGACATCTTTATATGTTGCATCATCCATCCACACACTAGATGGTTTACTGAGACTAGAAATATTTGCACCAAACTTTGCAGTCATGTCCTGTAGTTTATCTCCTGAGTACGTAGTATGCCACACTATACCTATTTTTGCCTTACGTATGATACTTCCTAGTTTGCTATCTGTAGGTACAGCGTAAACAATAGTATTAGGCTGAAAAGTATAGTATGAAATACCATCGATCTTTGATGTCTCGACATCATCCGTAAACATGAGATCACCTTGAAGAACTCCTTCGATACCCAACTTAGAAAATTCTGCAAGTGCGACTTTAAATTTTGCATTAAGAGTTCCAGATAAATCAGCATCTATTTCTCCCTTTGATTTGTACAATTTGGGATTGACGTTGAAAACACTCTTCTTTGCAACAAAAAATTTACCATCTTCGGGATCAACACCAGCGAAAATCGCAGGCGCACCGTCCCACTTAACAGTCATATTGACCGAACTACGACTGGCACCAGCCAACATGTCACGAAGGGAACGCAAAAAATTTAACGCAGCTCGACCCCCATCAACACCGTAGTTGAGTATTTCGTCTTCCAAATGTTCAAGGTGTAGATTCTTTCCACCCTTGTCTTCTAGTAATATTTCGTTAAAACTTATCATTTGTACACCACATGAGGAGCTGCTTCATCTGACTGTGACATCGAATACGCCGCAATATTATCCGTTATCTTAGTTGCTATGGAGCGAACGCCTCCACGTTTGTTATCTTCGAGAAATGAAACAAAAAATAGACTCCTATACTTAGAAAATCTCCAATCCGCACCACCAACTCTACCAATTCTCTTTGCACTTGCTTCTTTTACAAATGCTTCCTTTTTCATCCTAGACTTTTCCACACCAATAAACATATCATACAATTCTTCAAGAAACTGTGGTGTAGGTTTTGTTGCCAGTTCTTTCAAAGTTCTATTGTCATAGGGGAATTTTGTCAATGTGCTATTTTTAATCATAATTGCCTCCAACACACCGCCACCTATCTTACCAGCAGCTGCTGACTTACCCTTAACCTCACCTTGCCAACTCTTAGCATTGTCAAAAGTCCTAAGTTGCATCCTCTGATCATTCAACAGGACATAATAATCTTTAGAATTAAAGAATGACTTATCATTTTGTTTTACAAATCCACCATACTTGACTGGCGTTCTTAGAAATCCAGTAGTATTATTTTTCTCCACAGTAACTTTAGCTGTGGCTTTTTTCAGAGATATACCAATTAAATCACCAGAATCATATAGTTCTTTAAGTTCGTTGGTGAACTCACCTAGATTCGAATGTCTATTGAAATCAAAAGAAGCACCAGACTTCACGGCCCATATATCAGCTGGAGTCCACTTGTTTATATCAGAGAATGGTTTTGGTTTTTCTGCTTTGTTGAGGTTTTTGAATATTGTCTCTATTTCTTTCACAAAAGAAGAACCCCTGTGAAACACATATGTGCCTTTCATATTTTTCTTCATCTCATTACCAATACTAATACTAGAATCCCACCACCCCTGATCCAGTAAGGCCTCTATGTCACTAAGGGAATAATCCACATCAAAATTTGCGCTGTATGTACCCCATTCTGTTGATGGTATTTCATCCCCTATTGATAACTTTTTACCACTAAAAATAGCGGCGGCATATATGCACTGGGCACATTCAGCTGCAGCCGTCTGAGTTGCACCTCCACCAGAACCTTTACCACCACCAAACATTGCAGTCTTCACAATATCAGACAGTTTTAGTTCATCACCGCTATTAGTAACAAAGACTTTTTTGAAACTACGACCAGACTTAAATGCGGTGGTATAATCACCACCCTCTGCTGCAATACGAGCATCTTCATCAGTCCACGATAGAACAGCTGGGCCCTTGTTAGTTTCGATAGATGTGCCGTCTTTTATGGCCTGTACAAGAACTTCACCTCGTAATGTAGTTGATCCTCTAAGAGTATTATAAACAATATCTAAATCCAGCATACCTTCATATAAGGAAAATAGATTCTGAATCTTATCGACATGAGGAACATACGACTCATTGCGTGGCCGTAATTGCTTTACATATTTCTGTAGTGACATACAAGTTCTCCATGTTTGTTATATTTATCAAGAATAAATTGATCTAAAGGGTTTTGGTCTTAACCATTTCGACCTATCAATATAATATGTCAATATCTCTTTTATTAAATTTCTGCCTGTTGCTTCCTCAATACCGCTACTTCCAGGCGAACCATTTACTTCTATCATAAATGGTTGTTCTTTATTCCTATCCTTTGCTGGAATAAAATCTACTCCTACCCACAAACCATCTACTGTTTCTGCAGCTTTAATACAATCTGAAATTTCTGTCTCTGTCAATTTTATAGTTTTTGGTTTTGAACCCTGAGCTACGTTACTTCTAAAATCCCCTTCTATAACTGGTCTTTGCATTGTAGCAATAACTTCACCACCAAGAACTATGGCTCTCACATCAAATTTTGTAGGAATATATTCTTGTAACATTATTCCTATGTTTGTATCTAATTTATACAGTATTTGTACTGTTGATATAAGGGCCCTTTCACTTTCGATAAACAAAACGCCTACGCCCTTTGTTCCTGTAACAGTCTTTAGGATTATCGGAAAATCACTTCCTAATTGTTTAAATGCTTCAAGAGAAGAATCCTTACCAGCAACCAAAACTGACTTTGGTTGTCTCAACCCCTCTTCTGCAAGAAACAATGATGTCCTGTATTTGTCGTGACATACATCAATACAATGTCTAGAGTTTACACAACAAGCTTCAACTCTTTCTAACTGAGTAACCATATCAGACCAAGAGTGTCTAGATGCAACAGACCCCCTAACCATAACAAGAGTATTTTCTGGGTCTATCTCAAAACCAGTTTCGTCATCTTTATTATGAACTACCTTTTTTGAATTTTTAGTGGTAATATATCCACCTTCTAATTCCATCATGTAGCAGGGAATTTTCATTTTTTTTGCTTCTTCCTCTAATCTTTGACCTGTAATATTAGGGTCTTCTGGATCATCGTGAGAAAGTATTACCAACTTGTATGGTTTTTTGTTCTCTGCTTCTGCGACAAATTCATTAAATTTTGTGACCATCACCATGCCTTACATGACCAATATCTTGCTTTCCATTTAGGGCCAGGATTTTCACAATTATGTCTCGCACGAAAACTACGTCTACGAGCAGGATCGTCTGCTTTAATCTCCATATTAGGATCACCAAACTCAACCTTTACTACGTTTCCTTTTTCGTTTTTAACATAAACTTTAGACTTCTTAACATCGCCTTTAGTTGGTTTATTCAGTGTAACTTTTCTTCCTTGATACTCTGATTCTTCTTCTATTTCACCCCATTCATTTAAGTTTGATAAAAAAGATTTAAATTTTTCCATTAGGTTTCCTTCTTTTTGCCTATGTTATATTTGGTTTCTAAAGTCCACTCATCTTTTTCTCTGTAAGATAAAATCTTAATCTGACTAAGAGGAGCGACTGGCTCTGCCTCTCCCATAATTTCGACTAACCCCCAATCTGATAGGAGTTTTGCAATAGTATTTCTACGAGAAATATCATTCTCTGATAGGTTTGTTTCTTTACCATCTAATGCAAATAGTTCCTTAAAATGCACGATAAAGTACCTACCCTGTTTGTGTAGTATATGACAGGATTGATATAGTTTTCTTTCTTTTCTTGAAGCAACACCTATTCGTGAAAGAGTCTCACGAACTTTTAGAAAGTCATCAGGTTCTTTCAACCCAATTTCTAACATCTGCTCCTGTGTCCAATTATATTCTTCCATTTCTTCCACCTTTATTTAATTTTTGTTTTATGGCAGAAATCTGTTCATCACTCAATATGTCAAGAGCCTGTTTGGCCTTCTCATTATTATATCCATAGTACTCTTTAACATCATCTAGATTCTTTAATTTCTTCGCCTTCATCCAAGGTTGATATCTATTTCTTGGCCTAAGACTATTTATTAAAAAATCAAACTGGAGCTTCTTGTCTAGGTGGTGTAATTGGTTAATTTCGTTAACTAATTGGATAGTATCAGGAAACGGAGCAAGACATTTATTCACGATAAATGGGGAATACTTCTTAGTCCACTCCTCATCCTCAGAGTCTAATAGAGGTTCTTTGGTGTGGTTTATCGCCTTTAAGTAGTCTTTTAACTCATACCCCATACGCTTGTTCCCATGACATCATTTCAGTATCTTTTTCTATATTACCAGCCAAAATTACTCTTTCGTGATCACAAGTATGTTCTAATACACTATGATTTACTTTTCCATCAAAATATATGAAGGAGTTAATTTCTGGAGAGATTTGTTGATCTTCTACTTCCAAAGGAGCGCACTTATCACAGCAATCTACATAGTATACCCAACTACATATGTTCTCTCCATGTGTATGACTCTTTGCGTAATCTCCTTTGTTATATACAGCACCCCACACATCAGTAGTTCTCCATTCTCGTACTCTACCAAAAATCTCCTCAAAAATTATATCAGAGACTAATCTTGCAGAAGGACTATTAACATACAGACTCCAATTCGTTCTATATGATACAACCAGATTTGTAGGATAAGAAACATATTGTACAGGTTTTAACAAGTTATCTGTCTTGTGTATATCTTCCGTAATCTGTTTTCTTATTTCTAAAGGAATATCTAGTTTAGATTTTTGCATCACTTGTAAAAATCTAATCTTTCTCGATTTGTACCGTCAAGTTCTGTCTTAAAAACTATAACAGGACGCATCTCGTAGCACTCTCTTCGTACCTGTTGAGCGCTATGCCATCTCCAAGCATCAAATACCAACACTCTATTACCTCTATACTGATTAATAAATTCAACATCTTTAGGGGGAAACCCATATCGGGGGTCTTGTTCAGACTCTAAATTATGTTCCTCTCCATAGATAATAGTTCCACCTTCCCATTCAATAGGCCAGTGCATAGTAGGATAATAGATAATGGTAAATGCACCATCATCCTTATGCCAGTGAGGTTGCATACCATAAGTATGTGCGTTCATATACACTCGCACAAAATCCTTAACACCATATTTTTCATCAAATTTATATTTGTTTATTGCGGCGTTCCATATAGGAAGAACAAAATCACAACCGTTTTCTGTTACTTCTTCCTCTGTTGAACCGCAACGGACATTCCAGTGTTTTGTTCCATGATGGGGATTAGACCTAAATCCGTATTTCCATTTTGCCTTCTGCACCTGATCATCAATATATTCTGCAACATGGGGCTCAACAAAATCATCATAAACATCATAAACTGTATTACTCATTTGAATTTACCTCTTGCCATGATCTCTGTTAGACACGCCAACATGTTTATCTCTTGGTCTGCGACAAACGCTGACTTATATTGATACTCACCGAGAATAACGACAGCGTGAGGTATACTACTGCCGTCCATATGAACATACAGATTATCATAAATATCCCGAAAAATGCGTACAGGATCGTTATCAAGGTTATCAACAACCCATCTACGAACATTTGTAAACTCCTTCTTCTTCATTGCGGCCATCAACTCTTTTATATTTATTTCGGAAATATTGACCAGTATTCCAGCGTCAATCTCTCCAGAGACAGAATATCTTTGTAGGGAGTTTAGTACACGCCTCCAATCAGGAAAATGATTATTGATAACCTCTGCAACAACCCTATCATCAAACTTAACATTATGTTCATTAAGAATATCCTTAACTCTGTTAAAGAATGTTCCAGCAAGTTTCTGTTTCTCTGAACTAGGAATTTTAAAATCGATTACAGTACAACGAGAACGTAAGGGGTCTATCAAACGATTCTTATAGTTACAGGTGAGAATAAAACCACAGTTCTTGTGGAACTCTTCAATAAAACCACGCAGAGCTGGTTGTGTAGATTGGGGATTTAGATAGTCTGCCTCATCTATAATGAGATACTTACGACCACCTTCTAGTGAAACTGTGGACGCAAAGTTTTTAATCTTGGTTCTAAGTACGTCAATACCCGACTCCTCAGAGCCGTTTATCATCATATATGTTGCACCTAGTTCATCCAACATTGCCTTTGCGATTGTAGTTTTACCTACACCAGCACTACCAGATAAAGTCAGATTAGGTATCTCTCCCTGTTTAACAAACTCAGAGAAAGTATCTTTTAGGTCTTTAGGAAGTACGCATGATTCCACATTCTTGGGACGATATTGCTCGACCCACAAAAAAGTATCCATAATATAAATTCCTATCAAGCACTATAAGAGGACTCTGGTTCCAGAGCAATAAAATATTCTATATCCTTACTTGAGTTTTTGAAATGGCTGATGTTTTTAGAAGATACTTCTACTTCATACTCGCCAGGAATGATTTTAAGATTCTCGACTTTAAACCAGAATTTGTAATCTGCACCATTCTCATTAACATCTAAAGATGTCTCATAATCATTTGCAGTACTGTTCTTTTTGTCAGTAACCTTCAACTTTCCATTTTCGAGAACCATATCAGGAGCGCCAATAACTGCAGCTGCCCTCTGTACTTCTGACAGAGTAGAACTAGAAAAGGTATATGTAATATCTCTAGAAGGCATTGTAATTTCTCTTGAAGGAGTTGTCACAACAGAAGGATCAGAATACCAATACTTCAGAGATTTTCCTTTGGAACCCTCTTCTGTGATAACTACAAAGTCATCTTTGAAATCGAGTTCTGGTTTGTCGAATAAAGACAGAGCCGCAAGAAATTCATTGAGATCGTAGATTGCAAACTCTTTAGGAAAGTTCTCAGACACACTTGCATTTGCAATGATGTTCTTCATTGCAGACATTGTGGAAATACTACTACCTTCTTTGATTACCAAATTTTGATTAATCGTAGAAAAGTTTTTGAGGACTTCCTTAGTTTCGTTACTTAGTTTCATTTTCACTGTTCTCCATACTGTTAACGTGTAAAGCAATAATACCATAATGAATTAACTTTAACAAGTCACTTCTGTTCTTATCACTCTTTCTTCCATACCGTTGAGCATACTTGAGTATGTTTCCGATACAAAAACCTTCACCATGACCACCATCTATAATAAACTCTGTAGCTTGATACTTATTCTTACTATAGTGTTCATCATAGGTAGAGTCGATGTAATCACATAACTCTTTTAGAGCCATGTCTTCATTATATTTGTAGTGTATTTTCAAATCCTTCATACTTTACCTTTATGTTTTAAATCATTGTATTGTGCTTGTGCCCACTCTTGAGAAGGAGTAATGTTTATGTTGGCAGAGAAAGTTCTACGTTCACCTTCACCGAAGAAAGGCATTACACCATGACGCAACCAAGCTGGAAACACAATCATGGTTCCGACCTCTGGTTTTACATATTCCTCTGTGATAGGACGGAGCATGTTTGCATCCCTCATACCATTTGTACCCCACTGTAGATATGTAAATCCATCAACTGCGCCACTCGCACCGTTAAGACCTTTGAAGTCAACAGAAGGATTGGCAAGGGCTTCAATCTGTGGTGGGACTTTAAGGTAAAGAATTACAGACAAACCCATAGAGGTTCTTGTTCCATGATCGTGCATAGGATTATAATCGCCTTCATAACTATGAATAGTCCACATAGTTTGCACATCGGTTTCTGCTTCCAGACCACCTACTGCATGTTCTACATATTCTTGACCTAACCGACAGAGAACACTTGAAAATTGTTCTCCTACCTCATCACCAACATGGGGAAAGTTCCACTGTGCAGATCGTTCATCACGATTAATCTGCCCAACTAAACCTTGAGATTGGTCTTTACGAGCAGGAATAATAACATTATCAATGTGATCATTCAGCTCAGTGATAATATCATCTGGAAATTCTACTCGCATAAGATAAACTGAATGTTTAGGACGCATACTTACTCGCATACCTCCAGCATTACTACCAGCAGGATTATCCTCAGTTGGAGTCTGAAATCCCTCACGATAGGGGTCTTTACCTTCCGATTCTGTAACCGTAACTTCTGATTTAACATCTGGGTCTTTATCTCTTGCAGAACGATCTACCTTTTCTTTTGCAAAGATACTGCGACCAGAATCACCGCCTCTAATTATTTGACGTTCCCCATTGTCTTTATCATTTTGGGCATTGATAAATTCTTTTCTAAGGATTTGAGATTGTTCCGAAGGAACAGGATTAACTTCTTCTGGAGAAATTTCTTCTTTTTTTATGGGGGTTCCCTGTGCATCTACCTCTTGGGCTACTGCACCATCAGTTAAACCGCCGGGTGGTAAATCAAATATTCGAACCATGATAACTCCTAAAAAAGTCCTTTGTTTTCAAGGACTTGGCGTGATAGTAAAATTGGTATTTTGTTCATAATAAAGGAAAAGGAACTAAAAGTAAAGTCCCTTTTCCAATATTTTATGAGAATTATTTGACTTGAATAAGTCGAGGTTTTTTCTCCTCTGGAACAACTCTTTCTATTTCAATAGCGAGCATACCATTCTCAAGTTTCGCATCATTCACAACAAGGTCTTCTGCAAGAGTAAACTTGCGTTCAAATTTGCGATACGAAATTCCACGATATACTGTAGATTCATCCTCAGCATTTTCTTTTACAGAACGAATTGTGAGTACACCGTCAGCAACTTCTACTTCAATGTCCTTCTTACCAAAACCAGCAAGGGCCATCTCTACCACATAGTTATAGTCACCTTCCTTTCGAATGTTATAAGGTGGGAACCCTGTAGAAGTTTGATTATGCTGAACATAACTATTGAGTTGATCAAAGACTCGATCAAATCCTACAGCATAGGGGGTTAGTTGATTAAAGTTGTCGATTAGACTAAGTGTGTTTCTTACCATTTTTTATCTCCTTTAAAAAGCAAGATGTTAAAAGTGACAGCCCTTTATGGCACTGTCTCTATTATATATATAAAGGTTCCAAGACAAAAAGTCAAGGAACCTTTATATTTTTTTGAGATTTTTTAGAACGGAGGCTCTTCGTCCTCAATCTCATTCGAGGTTATTTCTTCTTCTTCACTACCAGAGACATCAACACCAGCATCAATCTTAGTGTAGAGGTCTATGAAGGAAGCCTTAGTATCGTCATCAAATCGAGCGACACACAACTCAATCGCTTGCATCTTATCACCAAAGATTGCAAAGGCTTTAACTATGTGGTCAAGTCGGCGAGTAGAGATAACTTCATCAACACCACCGTCAAAGAAAGTCTTTCTGATAACCTCAGCCCAAGTGACTAAGTTAGTTGCAAACTCTTCATCGACAGAACCATACTTTTCCATAGAACCTTTTACGATTCGGAGTTCGGTTTTTGCAGCGGCATATGGTTGTTCCATTGTGACCGCAAACCGTTCTAGGAACGCTTCGTTCAGAATGTTGGTTCCGATAAAACGTCCGTCCTCTGAACCTTTACCTTTAGTGTTGGCAGTCGCCATCACATTGAAACCATCTTTAGGAGTGATCCACTTATTGATCTTCTTGAGGAAAACACCTTTTCCTTCAAGCACAGGTTGCAATGCAAGCAACTTGTTAGAACCCAGATCACACTCATCAAGGAGCAAAGTACAACCACGTTCCATCGCCTCAATGACAGGGCCAGGAACAAACTTGGTTTCACCATTTACGAGTCGGAAACCACCAAGTAAATCATCTTCATCAGTTTCGATGGTGATGTTCACCCGAATGAGTTCTTTCTTGAGTTTGGCGTGAACCTGTTCGATCATCAGGGTTTTACCATTACCAGAGAGTCCAGTAACAAAGATTGGATAAAACATACCAGACTTGACAACTTTCTCGACTAGGGAGAAATTTCCCCAAGCGACAAAACCATCAAATTTGGAAGGAACCAAATCCTGTTTTTCCATATTAGTGGCAACCAGATTGACAGTCGAAACTGCTTCAGTAGTTTCAGAAACTACAGTAGTTGCAGAAGCAGGAGCGTTCTCACTAGGAAGTTCAAATTTATTATAACCAACTTTATGTTGATCTTGGAACCAAGTAGGAACAGGAATTTCAGCTTTAGAAGCAACTTCCCTAATTTGGTTTTTTGTAATAACAGAACCAGCACCAAACATTTCGGTGGCAGTGTCTACAAACAACTTCTTACGTGGAGACAAATACATATTATAACTTTCCTTTTTCACTTTTAAAACTATTTTGATTTCTCATCATATATATAGCTTACCATATAGAACTAACTTTGTCAACAGCAAACTGCATAGTTGATGTCGATTTTTGCAATTTATTGTAAAGTGTGACATTTTTATCACGCCACCAACTTTACAAATTTGTTTAACAACACTCGACTTTCGATCTTACCCTTCATGGATTTTCCGAAAGCAGTTTTCAACTTTGCTTTAGAAGCTCCAACCAACTCATCACTGAGTCCTTCGTTCTCGACAGCGAGAGAATTTCCACCAGGCAGAATGTAATACTCATCATATCCAGCAGAGTCTACTGCAAGGAACTTCTCTTTATTGATCTTCTTGACAAGTTCCATAACTTTATCCATATCACTATAACTGAAATTGCCAACCTGTCGAATAGTGTGTTTATCAACTCGACCAGATTTTCCAGAACCAGCAATAAAGAACCCAATCAAATTTCCGTATTCTTTAACTCGAAATTTTAACATTTCCAAAAGAGTGTCGGTAACATTTTTATCTTTTACTTCCACAGTCTTATTTGTAACAGGGTCAGTCAAAACTGTTTTACTGGAAGTCCATCCAGCGATAGGATTAGTTACTGGAAAATGTTCACCTTTATCACTACCTTCAGTAGATAATTTGTAATCCATAATTCCAGAAATTCTGTTTGACGCTCCATCAGTTAGGAATATCGTATTTACTTTTTGTACACCAGTTTCTATTTTGAACTTAGGAACAATATCCATCATGGCAATGATTGCATCATTAAGAGGGGTTCCACCCAACTCTAGGTTTCGTGGTGGAGTATAAGGATAACCTTCTTCATTCCAATTACTATATCCATATCGCTTTGTGTACATCATTAGAATGTTCATCATTTCCATTTCTTCTTTTGCAGACATATTACTAGAAAAGAAGTTTAACATTTTGAATTTATGAAGTTTGATTTCTCCAGCCTTAAAATCTTGAGCATATGTTACATCATCATTTTTGTCGTCCCAACTTCTATATTTTTCTCGACCATAGCTATCAGAAAATGCAAACACCTCAAAAGGAATTCGTGTCTGACGGCAGAACCAAATCAAGTTAAACAACTGAGACAAAGTACCTTTAAGGTTATCACACATTGAACCAGACCAATCGAGACACATAATCATTCCGTGATTAGTAGCGCCAGGCAACGTAGTCACTTTTTTGAAAAGGTCTTCATTATATTTGTAAGTGTGTAACCGTGACATATCGAGAGAACCAGTTTTCGAAACTGCGGCACGAGCATACTGGTCTGCAGCTTTCTTCATTTCAAATTCTTTGACCATATAGGAAACAGTCTTTTTAGAATCTTTTTTGAGAGTTTCAAGGCCTTCTAAACACTTGTCGTGATAAAGACTACCATCTGATTTACGTTCATTATAGTAGGAACCAAACTCTTTTAATAGATCAGAGTAGGAAACAATAACTTCATCCAATTTTACTTTGGGAATTCTTCCGTAGGTTCTATCAGCAGCGGCTTTATCTCGTAACTTATCCATACCGTCCTTAGAGGCAGTATCAGTAGTCGCTTTAGGTGCAGAACCTTTTCCATCAGAATCTATTCCGCCCTCTGGATCAGAAGATTCTGATTTTACATCGTCATCAGCATCATTCCGTATATCAGAGTCAGACTGTATATCGTCAGAACCAGAAGTCCCAGCTTTATCATCTTCTTCTACCTCACCCTTGTCGGATGCATCATCAGAACCGGCAGAGTCACCATCGCCAGACTCAGACTCATCACCAGATGCGTTATTATCAGAATTTCCATTTTCATCTCCTTCAGATTTTTCACCAGAGGAAGAACCTTCTCCCTCTTCACCAATTTCCATCGACTCGCCTTCTTCACCATTATCGTGATTATCAGTTTCGGATTCGTTTTCTTCCATCCACTTATATAACTCTTCTGCAAGATCAAGAACATCATCAGGAGTCTTGGTTTTTGCAGTACGATCAACCCATACTAATTCTTCATCAGAAAAAACAGCATCAGGATTTCCTTTGAAGAACAGATTAATTCGGTCAATAAGATTTAACTTGGAAACGTCCTTACCAGAAGTACCAAAGAAATCCTTTTTAACCAATTCATTATAACCACGACTAAACACACCGACAGTACCAGCATATTTTTCCTTAACAAACCGTTCTATTCTTGCATCCTCTATGATGTTTACAAAAGAGTGATTGATTTTCCGTAATGCAGCTTTCTCCAACATATCCAGAGGAGTCCACAATGCATGACCGATCTCATGACAAACCATAAGATCATAAATGTTTTTGGTCATTTCCTCATCCTTCCAGATGGGAAGCCCTAACTCACGTGTTTTACTGTTGAAGTATGCTGTTTCCATTTGTTTATGGACAACGAACACATCTTCTTCTGCAAGTAACTTCGCAAGAGTAGATTTATTTTTCATAGGAGTGATCTCTTTATTTCTCATCATATATATAGCTTACCATACTCAATAAGAATTGTCAACAAAGAATCAACCTAAAACTTCATTCTATGTCGCTTTTTTTATATTTAGTGAAAAAGTGTTGCAAAAATGTCACAGTACTATCACGCTAAGTCCTTGATTCTATTGACTTTTTTTAATTGTTTTTGAACTCTCTTTTGAGCCATTTTTAATTTTAATTTTGATACTTTTTTCGTGAAATTTGTACCTTCCATGTGGTCATACTCATGCTGAAACACTCTTGATTCGAGTCCTGCCAGTTGGTACTCATCCTTCACTCCGTTCTGATCTTCCCATGTTGCCTTAATCCAGATAGGACGTTCTACCTTCAACCATAGGCCAGGATATGTCAAGCACCCCTCATCCATTATAACAGTATCATCTGAGACTTCAGTTATTTGGGGATCAAAACAGGCCATAATCTTCTTCTCTTTGACATCAGAATACATGACAAAGACTCTTTCCATTATTCCTACCTGATTTGCAGACAGACCAATACCCCTTTCTTTTCTCATAGTCTCCACTAAATCTTCTACAATCTCATGTCGATCCAAGGCCTCAGAAACCTTCTCAAGTTTTATGTTTAAGATAGGGTGGCCCTTTTCCACCATTTTATATATTCCCATCACGTTCTCCCATAAAATGTTGTTTTTGCTTCACTGTTATAAAAAAGATACCATGCGATTGAATGATGTGAGGTCTGTTCTTTAGAAGCAACACTGACAATCTTTGCACAGTTCTTTATATATGGTGCAGACTGTTTAGTATGGGCCCAATCTGCATCGAACAACAACCATGTAGGACGTAGTTTAGTGAAATGTTCGATCATAAGGTGAATCAACGACCTGTCCCAAGGTGGATTTGTTATAATATATTGAGACTCCAAAACTTCGTTCTCACCAATCTCACTATAATCATTCTGTAGTATCCCTTCTAATTGTGGTTCAATGTCACTTGCCCACATACAAGTTCCACCGAAATATTCTAGATGTCGGCATAACTGGCCATCGCCTGCACAGGGCTCTGCAAATGCAAATCCTTGTGGTAAGTGTTGTATAAGAGGTTCTACTGCTACAAATGGTGTAGGATGGAAGTGTTTAGGTTTTCTTTCAAAGTCTGATCGTTTGTCCATCACATAAACTCCATTAGTGGTGATGCAATTTTAATTCTTGCCTCTGCAATCTCAAAATATTCTTTTTCTTTCTCAATACCTATAAACTCAAACCCTTCATCCTTTGCAGCCATTCCTGTTGAACCACTACCCATAAATGGGTCAAGCACTGTGCCGCCCTTTGGTGTTACAAGTCGGCATAGGTATTTCATCAACTCTTGCGGTTTTACTGTGGGATGAGTATTTACCCTCATTGCAACTTTGTTATGTTTAGTTCCATCACCACTACCAACAAAATCAAGATTACCTCTTTTTAGTTCTGCCTTTGCTTGATTACCCCAGGCCATAGGTTTTGGTTCAAAATTCTCTAATCCTCTGTTTCTCTCTGCACTTGATACTTTAGGACAATAGAAATATCTTGCCCATTCTTCTTGTAATCCATCATGCATTACATTGGCAGGGAATCTACCTGTCTCTGGTGTGGTTTTATTATCTCCATATATCTTTTCCTCTGTATATTCATTATTTTTATACACTCTTTTTGCACTGCCACTAGGTGGTTTTTCACCATCTAGTTCAACTCTGCACCCATCAATGTTGATGCCACCAGTTCCATGTTTCAATACATTATCAACAATAGTACTTTCTATAGACTTTCTTGCCATAACAATCGGTTCGTGTGCAGGCTTGAGAGCAGTACCCCAACCTTCCCATTCAGAATTACCTTTTGTAACTGTTTCAGTTCCATATCCAAATACTGCTTTATTATTTTTATTAGCAGGGTCAGCAGTATAACCTACTCCTTTGTCTATAGCAGTTTGAACATCTCCACGTTCAATAGTTTTTACAACTTCTCTTTTATTACCAAGTTTTTTATCTACACCTTTACCTATATTCAAACTCTTTGGAAACCCACTACCATATATCCACATAATCTGGTCACGAATCTCAAAACCAGCATCTTCGATTGCAACTGCCATTCTGTGATAATTACGAGAGGCAGAAAATGCAAGTAGATGTCCACCTGGCTTCAATAATTGGTATGCAAGTTCCCATGTCTCTTTGCGAAATGCAATATCTCCACCATCCCATTCTTTACCCATAAAACCTTTTGATGCTCTTGCAAATGCACCATCAGTTCCTTCTTGTGCTGGGGCAGAACCTTCTTTACCAAACCTATCTACAATAGACTGTAGATGATATGGTGGGTCTGTAACGATAGAGTCCACTTGTACTTCATCATCAATTAATTTTTGCATTGCCACTAGGCAGTCTTCATTCAGTAACAAATTTCACCAGAGCGCAACACTCTCCTCCCTCAGATATATCAAAGTCATAATCCCTTTTCATACCCTCTTTCAACATTCTATTCACTACTTCCTCACCTTTATCATTGAATCTATAATCATGACACACAAACCAAAAATAGTCAAGTGTCTTTTCAAATATATTTTCTACATCTTCCTGTCTTAACCAGCCATCTACAAATACAAAATCAAATCCACCTATACCTTTTTTCCAGAAATCTATACTAGTAGTTTCTGGGTATCTTATAATCTGCTCATATCCTTCATGTAATACAAACCTATCTTTGTTTTGATCTACAGTATGTACTTCACACGTACTGCCTAATACTAATGCGTGTGCAGATTTCCCTACGAGAGTTCCTATCTCTAATATCTTTTTTGGATTCTTTTGGTTGCATAGGTCAATTAGAAAATAACAATCTTCATTACTGGTACTATTTGGTGTGTCTGGCCAATCTTCAATTAAGGAATACTTCATCTGCATATTTTTCGTATAACTGCCACCCTCGTTCCAATATATCTTCTGTTTTATTATCTACAATTTCTTGCCAAGAATATCCACAGTTTAGTATACTAATATATCTCCCTCCACCACTGTCACCACCTTCATTCCTTCTAGGATATTTTTCATCAAATTGATTATGCCAGTGTCGTGCAAGAATTGATGCAGATTCATAGGTGAAATTTCCGTTATCCCAATCTACTGTCTTTTTTCCTCCATTTACTAACTGTTTTAATGGGCCCTTTTTATATCCATACTTCTCTGCATTTCTATCAAATTCGCTATAAAATCTCCAACTTATTCCTTTTTCCTCTCCAACACGTATATGCAAAGGGCCCCAACTTGCATGATCTAAATGACTTTCGCCATCAAGAATCATTTGACACCATTCATTAGCAGTATCTTCTGTTTCATGAGGAAGTCCTATGATAAAAGAACCATGTAATAGGGAATCTTTTCCCCATGATTTTTTTACTTTTTCTATAGTTCTTACAAGTTTTTCTCTACCCAAACCCTTACCAATTGCTTTAGCAGCAGGGTCATAAAAAGACTCTATACCAAAGAAAACATTTCTCGCCCCCATATCTCTTAATATAGAAATTTGTTCTGGGTGTGCATGTAAAAGGTCTGCTCTAATAAAAGCCCAAAAATTAAAGTCAACTCCTACCCTATCCATTGCCCTTTTTACTGTCAATAGTTTATCTGAAGTCTCATTAAAGGTATCACACATTATCTGGTATTGTGTGGTTCCCCAATTCTCATAATTAAATTTAAGTTCGTTATATATGCTGTCTTCACTTCTAATGTATTCATTAGATGGTTTTCGACCTATTAAATCAAAAGTACAAAATTTACATTTAAACCTACATCCTCTACTAATTTCTATAGGCAAAACCTCCCCTTCAAAAATAGTATCTTCCTTAGAAAACATAGGAACTGATTCTCTAAAATTATAAGAGGCTGCATGAGTAGAATCATATACGACTCTTGGTGCATCTTTATCATTAAGAATTGTAAGAACATTATTTTCTGATAAACCTTTAGACCAGTGATCTACATAATCAAACCGAGTTACTAATCTAACTGTAGACCTACCAAATCCTCCTAATACAATCTTTACATCTGGATGTTTGAGATATATTCTTTCCATAAATTTCGACAAAAGGTCTATATTACGATCAGTTAAAAATGAAGTTCCAAAACCTACAAATAAGGTATTCTTTCCTATACATTCATCAACATACGCACACAATTGATCATATCTATGATCCAAAAGATGTACAATACAGTCAATTATCTTAACGGAATATCCCTGTTGTCTTAGAAAACTGCCTATCTTGAATGTTCCAGCAGTTTTAGCAGGAAAGTGAGGGCCCTCCATACCAGTAAATAAGATTATATCATACGTCATTTAATACAGTCTCTACATATTTTTCGAACATATTTTTTCCGTTTTTCTTTATTTGTGATTCTTCTACTTTATCACTAATAACATCATCCCAAGAATATCCAGCAGTCTGTAATGTCATATACCTACCATGTCCGCCTTTATCCCCTTCAGCACTCTTAGGATTTTTCTCTGCACTTTTCCAATGCCAATGTTGTGCGAACTCTATAGCACTTCTTGCTGTCCAGTATTTATTTTCCCAATTCTGAGATGTATTTGATATTGGATATAGTTTTCCTGTCCTAGTATAACCAAAATCTTCTGCATTTCTATCAAATTCACTTTGGTTATGAGGATTAACAACTCCTCTAGGTTGTATACGTAATCCACCAATACCTGTACTGTCAAATGGTATATCCCGATTTGCTAACATCTCACACCACTCTGCAGCTGTGTCTGGAGTCTCATGTGGTAATCCCACGATAAAAGAACCATGCAAGAACACATCTTTACCCCAAGCTTCTTTCAATCTATGTATCATCTCTATTGTCTTTTCCCTGCCGAACCCTTTACCTATGGCCTTAGAAGAGGGATCATGCAGACTTTCTATACCAAAGAATACATTCCTGACTCCCATCTCTTTTAGTAAATCTATCTGCTCTGGATAAGCATGAATAAGGTCAAGTCTCATATACGCCCAAAAATTAATGTCTATCTTTGCTCTCTTAATTGCTCTTTGTAAATAAAGTAACTTATCTGTTCTCTCATTAAAAGTATCACACATCATATGATACTGAGTGGTTCCAAAATGATCATAATTAAATTTAAGCTCATCGTATATACTGTCTTCACTCCGAAGATAGTTATCTGAATATTTTCTACCCAAAAGAAAAAACGAACAAAATTTACACTTAAAGATACACCCCCTACTAACCTCTAACGGCAAGACTTCATTAGGCATCACGACATCTTCCTTAGAAAATAACGGAACGCTATTATGGAAGTTGTAAGAAGAAGCATGTGTGGGGTCATGTATTATGCGAGGTAATTCTTTATCGCTGATAACATCAAAGACACTATTCTCTGATAAACCCCTCACCCAATGGTCTACCTTATCGTCTTTTAAAATTTCTTTGGTTTTAATTCCATGTCCCCCTACAACAATTTTTACATGGGGATGTCTTAGATATATTCTTTCTATCAATGGTTTTAATACATCTACGTTCTGCATAAATGTAGTACTAAACCCTATAAACATAGTATTCTTCCCAACATGACTATCAATATAATCGTAGAGGAGTTGGCAATGGTTTCCCATAATATAGATGATATTATTAATAACCTTGACAGAATAACCTTCCTGTCTTAGTACACTAGCAATCTTAAATGCTCCTGTTGTTTTAACAGGAACAAGAGTGCCTTCTAAATCTGTGAATAAAATTGCATCATAGTACGACATGGCTAAAGTTCTTTACTTTCTCAAACTTTATCGTACTCTTAAACTTATCAACTAATGCATCTTGTTTATGACTGATCACAAACACGTTCTCTCCACCTAACGTATTGAGAATCTTGAGAAATTCATCTGTACCACCAGAGTCGAGAGAGCTATCAAAAATCTCGTCTAGTATAAGAAGATTGGTATTTGCAGAGTTCTTCATCTTCGCAACTGCTCTCCATGTAAAGAGTAGTGCAAGGTCAATACGCATCTTCTCGCCTTCACTAAATGACGGATAAGAAAACTCATCACGATAACGTGATTTTATTGTTTCCTCAAAGTTCTCATCCAAAGTAAAGTTAACATAGAACTCCATAGAAGTTAGATACGTATTGATCAATTTATTCATAATAGGCAGATATTGTTTAATAATCTTCGTCTTAATACCTGTATCCTGTAACATATTACGTACAGCCTCTGAATAAGTTTGATCTTCCCTTAGTCTCGACTTATGGTCTTCTAGGTTTGTAACTAGAGTTTTTAAATCATTTAACTTATCATGATCTGCTTTATTCACATCATAGGATTCTAAGCTATTAATCTCAGACTCTAATGTAGAGTTAAACTTTTCTAATTGCGTAATCGAACTATTCTCTTTAGCAATATCAACTTCAAGTTCCCTTATTTTATCTGCAATATCTGAAATCTCTTTTTGTCTCTTATTTGTCATCTTTAATGCAGATTCCATTTCTTCTAATGCATTTGAGAATTTAACAACATCTTTATTCTTAGTCTTTATCATATTTTCTTTAAAAAGTTCATCAATATGTTGCTGACAAGTGGGACAATCCTCATTATTCTCAAAGAAGTCAACATCCTTAGAGTGTGATCTATGTTTCTCTCGTAAAGTACTCTTTAAGTCTTTTAGTTTAGTATGTCTTTTATTTACACTATCTTTATCAGTAATATCTTTTAATAGTTGGTCTATACTTACCTGATTTTCAGTAATAATACTATTCTTCTTCTGTATTTCTTCTATATTACCTTTAATAGATTCCGTCTTTTCTTTCACCAACTGAATATTGGTTTCTTTCATATCCTCTATAAATTTTTCTTGCAGAGTTATCTTTTCTGAAGATAAATTATGTTGGTACTCTATATCCTTGGCCTCAGTCATTATATCTTTTAATTTCTGTTTGAGAATCATATTCATAATAGAGAAAATCTGAATGTCAAGAATCTCTTCTACCACCTCACGGCGGTGTCTAGCTTTAAGTTGCATGAAAGGAATGAACGTAGAACTACCAAGTATAACTACCTGAGTAAAACTTCGGTAGTTTAATTTTAGAATTTGCTGTTCCAGATAGTTCTGGTAGTCTCTCACATTTGCATCCTGATTATACATCTTATCATTAATGTATATCTCAAACTTATTAGGTTTAATACCACGTATGACCTTTATCTTCTTGGAACCTATCTCAAACTCTACCTCTACAATAGTACCACCATTGTTCACAGAGTTAATCATCTGAGACTTACTGATAGGACGAAATGCTTTACCAAATAAACCGAAACACAATGCATCCAGAATGGTGGACTTACCAGCTCCGTTCTCTCCTATAATAAGAGTGGTATTACTTCTATCTAATTGAATCTCTGTAAAGTTATTACCTGTAGATAGGAAATTCTTCCATCTAACATATTTAAAAGTGATCAACTATAAACACCTTCCATTTTATTTCTAACTTCTGTCCCACTGATATTTTCTATATCTTGACCAAAGCTCTCTCGTTCTATCTTGTATCCAACATCTCGGCCATAGGTAATATTTACGATATTAGGGACATCCAAAATTTCATAGTCCTCACCATACTTAAACCCTGCTTGTTTAAGGGAGTATAACATATCGTTTCTGCTGTGATACTTTTCTCCTGTATCACGTACCATAATTATAACTTGTCCAGTTTTTGCATGAGCTCGTCTGAAAAGTTCTGTATGTCCTTCGTGCCATGGCTGATATCGTCCAAGGAGTTGAACAGTTGGTTTTCGTCTATCCATTTTGTTATCCTCAAGTCATATTTGTGTGGTGGTTTAAATAGTTTATTTGTATTTTCATATTCTGATTCTTTAATAGTGTCCATAAAAATAAGTTTGTCGGGGAAGAAAAAAGACCTATATCCAGGCAAAGGACAAATGAACCCAGAAATACTTATAGGGTCTACTTCTGCAAGTCTCCGCATACGCAATGCTTGTTGTTCTCTCCCTCTCTGTGAGAACTCCCAATCATTATATATTCGTCTAACATCATCTCCGTCCCAATAAGGAATACCAAAGTGTTTTCCTAGTCTTTCACCTAACCAAGTCTTACCAGAGCCAGGCAAACCCATAATTAAAATCTTCATGTCCAAACTCTCTCTAATACTTGATACGATGTATTTGTCAAAGGTTCATATCTATCTGGTGTTTGTTTCCACCACACCCATGCAAGTGATACCCTATTTCCCTCGTAAGGTTGCACTCTATGTGTCAAAGTCGCATCAAAATAAACTAAACGGTTGGTCTTAGGTTCAATAGTTTCATTAACTTTCCAGTTCTTTCCACCAACCTCTAAATGACCACCACTATTGGGTTCTCTCATATAATATAGAAAAGTATACTCTGGTAGATGATCAGTAGGATATTCGTCATTATAAGATAAAATATCATTATGCCAAACAGGGTCTATAGGTCTTACGTTATACCATGCAGTCGCACCATGAGCATGACTACTCAGAAACTTCTTGGATTCCAGTATCAAATCCATCATAGGATTAGTGTTACTATAATAACTATACCCTATCCAATGAACCTTTGCATATTCTATGTGTAATTCATTAAGAGCCTTAACTTTCTCCTCAGACAAAAAATTATCAATAATCTTCATATTTCTAAATCTTGAGCCTCATTGTATAATGCTTTTATAGTAGTTTTTAGTCTAGTCTTATCTAAAGATACATCTAGTTCATCAACATATCTTTCTAACAGTGTCATAGTATCTTCGGCATTTTCTACTATATCATCTGAAACATTACTTGCATCTAGTTCTGAAAAGTCCTCTATGATCTTAACCTCATAACAATCTGCAGCCAGAAGTTTATCAGTAAACTTATCAAACTCATACAAGTCTTTCTTGTTCACCACAATCAACTTGACATAGTGATCTTTATATTGGGTTATGTCATGTTTGGAGTAATCATTCTGCGAATCATCATAGTAAATCTTCTTATAGATTGTATATGGATTTATGACACGTTCCAGTGTTCTCTCTTCTGTATCAAAGATATGAAACCCCTTTGGATCATTGTAATCGCTCCAATAAATCTCATAGGGAGTCCCAAGATAAAATATCTGGCCATCATCATTCTTGTGATGAAAGTGACCACTGAATACTGTTTCAAATCTTTTAAAACTTGCCTTTTCCCAACTACCTTCGCATAACATCTGGCCTGCGTTCATTGCAAACCCATTAATTTCCAAATGTCCCATAATAATATTAGACGTTGATTCTTTTAATAATTTTATAGTCTTATCATAATTGTTGGCATTAATCCAAGGAACAAACAATATAGGAGTTCCATCAAATTCAACATCAACAGGATCAACATATATTTTAAACTTATCCCCTACAAGTTCGTGCATAGAATTGACTTCACTAGTATTCTTATAATAGGTATCGTGATTGCCTATTATCATATGCAAATCAATATTATCTTCTGCAAATCGATCTATAAACCGTGTACGAAAATCAGAAGCAATTTTATACGAGATATACTTCCTTCTATCCATCACATCTCCAAGATGGATACAGGTAGTGATCTCTCTTTCTTTTAGTGTAGGAAAGAATACGTCTTCGTAAAATTTATAGAAATAATCGTTGAAATTTTGATTGTCGTTTCTAGCACCAAAATGGGTATCAGTAATTAGTGCAACCTTCACTCTTTAGACTCCATAAACTCCTCTAACCCTTTTTTCTTTACGTTCTCAGATTTCTTTGTCTTATAGACAGCTTCATCTGGTAACATAACATTAGGGTCAAATCCCCTTACATTATATCCAGTGTCATCACCTTCCATCGTAGTCCAAGCCGTAAAGTCTTGTTTAGAAATCATTTCGTTTCGGACATGGGTTTGCTTCTTTTCTTTTTGTATTCTTCGCAAGAAGGCAAAATAAATGATTTGAGTAAAGTATGCAAAGGGATTCTTTGACTTCTCAGGATTGAAATTTGAAACATATTGTAAACAGTTTTCAATACCATCTGAAATCATCTCATCTCTATAGGTGTAATTAATAAAATTTGGCCGATAAGATAAGTGGGTTGCAATCTTCATAAAACATTCTGCAATATAGTTAGTAACAGGGGGAACCTCATCCCCTTTTTCTACATCAAAAGTTTTATTCCACTCAATCATCGCCTGAAGGAATTCTTTATTATTAACGTAATGTGGTTTATCTTTTTTAGCCATTTGTTTTTCCTTTACTCACATATGTTTTTAGACTATACATCATTTTAAAGATTAAATCAAGTCACTTTTAGTTTTTTACAAAGGGACTTGACTCCTGTCAAAAAAACGTGTATAAAGGATATGCCTTTAGTGTATAGAATCAGAGTCTACATCCATAGATTCTAGTATGTCATCAAATATTTCTTCATTGTTTACAATTTCTTCGTGCAATCCTTCGTCTATTTTCTTGAGGACATATTCATAATATCTAGAAAGGCCAGGTGATACATCAGCAACCAAAAGAATACTAGAGTTTGGTATACTGAAGGTTTTTGTTTCTGTATAAGGATGTATCCAATGACTTAGGTTCAAAGATTCTGTTATTCCATCTTTGTTCCATTTAGGTAGTATAGACATTTTTAGAGGATGATCTATTCGAATACTACCGCCAGTGTTATTAGGATTTCCATCTTCTATAGAACAAATTATATCTTCCCCATTTACCAACTTAACAAGTTTGAAGTTTTTTACTTCTTCTAAATTATTCATTTGAGTTTTACCTTGCTTATCTCGTAGTTGAATTGTTCTTCGTTGTATATATTTAGACGTTCTGTGAAATGGTTAAGAGTGAAGTTACGCCTTTCTCCATACGAGATATCATCTGCAATATCGTATATTAAAATGGAATCTTTAGTTGATGATGTACGCAACCCTCGGCCGATTGATTGGAGCACTCTGATTTTTGATTTACTTGGACTAGCGAGCACGATGTTGTGAATATTACGAATATTAATACCAGTACTAAAAGTCCCAAATGATGCAATAGTGGTTGAATTAGTATGTTTCTCCACAAGTCCACGAATTTCTTCCCTATCGCTCGTATCTGTTCCTCCATATACAAAATAAACATTCTCATTCTCCTTCACTTTATCGTATAAAATCTTACCATGTTTCTCTACCAGCTGAAATAAACAAAGACTATTGCCAGTAAGATGTACCAAGAGATTAGCAATAAAATCGTTCCTTTTGTCATTTCCAGCGATGTAGGTAAGTTCTTCTGCATAGGTCATCCTTTCTCTAATATTAGAGTGTCTTAATATTATACACTTTATTGACAAATTTGCAAGGGTCTTTTTGTCAATTAATTCTTTTGTAGAAACTACCTTCTCTACTGCACCAAATAATCCTTCTAGTACTAACTGGTGCGTCTGTGTACCATCTAACGTCCCTGTAAGACCAAATCTGTACTTGCACTGGTGTAGTTTGGTCATAATATTAGTAAGGGATTTTGCTTTAAATAGATGGGCCTCGTCACCAATAACGCAACCAAAATCTTTAAAATACGATTTGGGCATCTTATAAAGAGACTGCCACGTGGATATAACAACATCTTTTGTTACTTTGCGATCATGTCCTTGATAGATTTTCTGACAATACGTACCAGAACTCCACCCATAGTCCTCAAAATCTGTGTACATCTGTTCTACAAGTGAGGTGGTAGGAACCAATATAAGAGTTCTCATACCCATCATCTGATAATAACGTACCAGAGAATATATTACCAGAGACTTACCAGAAGCAGTAGGAGAAACAAGAAGAGCCCGATCTCTGGCCACAGCGTGGGCGACAGCATTAATCTGGTAATCACGGACTTTGAGGGATTTTCCCTTTGATTTTGGTTTGAGACTTTTGATGAAGCCTCCAGATATCTTACGATCCACATGTTTGTCATTTTCTACTCCCTCTTCTACTATATAGGAAATTCCGTTACTATCACAAAATTTCTTAACATAGGATAACAACCCCACATATATCTCTCCTGTTGCTGGGGAAAACAATCGTATCTTACCATCCCATATACGATTTCTATACATGGGCATAAACTTAGCGCCTGGGACTTCAAACGTGAAAAAATCTGCAAGTTCTTGAGATACAGAAGGTTCTATATCTGAAAGAATAAGATGTACTTCATTCTTTTTAGATATGTGCATTTTGTAAAGTGTGAGCCTCTCCGTACTCACCTCGCATAATTACATTCCAAGATATTGTAATACGTTCTTCTTCATTACTAGGAACCCAATGTTGCAACCAAGAAGGAAACACCACCCCATGTCCTGTCTTAGAATTGACTTGAAACATATTAGAATTTTGTATCAGGTATTTCTCCTTTCTAGGAACAAAGACTTTACATTGACCTCTGGGATCAAAAAATTGTGTGCCAGATGTTTTCTCTGATGCCTTCAAATAATATACACCAGAATGTAGACTATTGGCGTGTGTATGTGGTGGGTGAATACTGCCATCTTCTTGTAGGTTGGCCCACATCTGCGTTACCTCTACTTTCTGATATTCATACCCCTCTTGCACAAATATATTAGAACTTAATGCATGAACAAAATCTGTAAGCGGTTTAAATTCTGGTTTTGTTTGTAAATCATCATCCCCCTGATACAAACCAAAAGGTAATCCTTCTCCACTCTTTACGTCAATATATTTGTTTTCAAACTTATCTTGAATATAATTTAACATAACTTGTCTTTGTTGTTCTGTTATTTCTGCATCAAACTCATAAATTGAGGTTGGAAATAAATTTGTCTTTGTTACATTAACCATGTCACTATGCTCCATCTAGTCCCTTTTGTAACAACTTTTGCCTCATGGGGAAACATAAAGTTAGAGGGAAATATTAATGCCGAAGCTCTTTTCGGTTCAAATTTTTTATCAGCCACATAAAACTCGCCACCTTCGTAGTCATCATTCAGATACAACAAAACTGTGGCCTGTGGAAATCCGTACTGCTGTCCATGACTGTGATGAATGTTGTCACAGTGTTTGGACATGAACCCACCTTCTGAATATCTATTGATACGGTGGTCTGTCATTCGTTGCACACTGAATCGGGGGTGTTCTTCTGAATACAATCTACAAGTATACTCTACAGCTTTCTTTATATCATCATAACCTTTATCACCAAATCGAACCCAAACCTCATCCATTCGTACACGTTTGTCAGCCTTTACTTTACCAACATGATCTGAATATGATGATGGTTGATAATCGTAATTAGTTTCTCTTATACCGTCACAGTAAAGATCACTATCCCACACATGCTCGTAGTATCCTATGAATTTTTCTACATCCACCCTAGCATCATCCTTGTTTCTTCTGGAACCATGTCCATACTAAATGGGGGATCAAATGTAGTTACTATTTGTACACTACGCACATTTTCCACATACCCTGCTTCCCTAATATCAGCAACAATCTGATCTGCAAAAGGACAAAACGCACTGGTCAATGTGTGGGTAATAGTAACCTCATGTTCTCTTGCACTGATAACAATATCATAGATTAATCCAAGATCATATAGACTTGCAGAGGGTATCTCTGGATCATATACGTTCTTTAGATTTTCTATGATTAATTGTTTGTCTATCATGTCTTCCATCAGATCATCCCTGCTTCAAATTTCTTCCATTCGATTGCGTTCTTGGTATCCCACCCTCGATTGTCGATGGACTTGATAATTCCCTCGCAGTACTTAATAGTATATTCTAGATAACTGATCTTATCAGAGAGTTGTATGATTTCTTCATCAGAAGATATGTACATGGCCAGATCAGATTTGAGTACCTTGAGATCAAACGGTTTTGCAACATAAACTTTTGCGTCTGCCTTACCGCCATAGTACTCCCACTTATCACGATACAACCTTTGGTATTCTCCCTTGTTTCTAACTAATAGGAGTTCAAACCGTGATTTATAATCTAACCACTTTGCTTTTAGTTCTTGATTTTTGAAAGCCTCTTGGTCAAGATGCTCTTCCTTAGTAATAGGTAAGTCTTCGTATGCTTCTTTTTTTAATTCATCTAAGTTCATAATAATCTTTCATTCTATAAATGAGCAGCAACCTGATATAACTTTCTTTTATTATGTTGTCTTTGTACTACAGACTATATTATGACATTTGTTAAAGTTTATCATGTACCACTCAGGGTTATTTATAATGTTGTGAGAGTAAAGATTTTATATTCAAAGGTAGCAGTTATTGATAGATACTCCACATCCGTAGCTCCCTGATCATATGATAATGCTCCCAGATTAACGGGAAAGATATCTTGAAAATCTATCTGCACAATAGGATTATTTTTATTTGAGAGTATCATAAGATATGCATCAGAATATATTGTCCTATCTGGAGTAGCATTACCTACTTTGTCAATCGGGGGAGTAGGAATTGTATCTGTTTGGGTATTTGATGTGACATCTCTAAAAGTTTTAAATTGCTCTCTTTTTGTTGGAAACCCTATACCTGTCATCCAGTTATGCAAAGAGACATAATTCTCTAGATACTCATCTACAAGAAAAGTTACTGTCAATGGTGCATATGTTAACTTTTCGCCAGGTATGGGAATATCTTTAAAAGGAGTATTCTGAACTGTAGTCCCTAAAGAAACGTCTGGAAGGTCTACTGCTGTCACAAAATATTCTACCAATGGTAATTGATGTATTCCGAATTTAAACTGAGTTGGACTTGCATAATCTAACTTAGTTGGTTGTCTTGCGATAGGGCCAGTTTCTGCCACTATAATCTCCTACTTCTTATGACCGTTAAATCTGTCTCTAAGACCGTTGGCAAATGACCACAAACTAGAAACCTGTTTGTTCAGAGTATCAATTTCAGCTCTCTGTTTAACAGTTTCTACGTAAGTGTCCCTACGATTAAGTTCTTTAGTCATATTGTCTAAGTCTTTTCTTAGAGATTTAACTTCAGACTCCAATCTTACCGCAACAACAATTGCGCCGATTAAAACAAGTATTTGATGCCAGTATTCTGTAATAAGTTCCATATCTCTATTTAGGTCAAAAAAAAGGGGAGAACCGAAGTTCTCCCCAAGTTTGGTACGCCCCTTATCTTACATAAGGTTAGTAACTTTAACTCTGCGATACCAAGCGTTAGTATTGGCATCCAAAGAAGCATCGGAGTTAACCGTGTCACCAGCGGCAACTGCACCAGCAGCTGCAAATGGGTTAGCGGCAAGACCATAACGTGTCTTAAATCCGATTTTTGGTTGGAAACTGGACTCACCAACTGCACGAACCATTTGTAATGGAACATATGGGCAGTAGAAGAAACCAGCATCGTAAGGTGAAGTTCCTTTATAACCACAGACATAGTACTGAGAAGCAGCTACGTTTGCAGAATAAGGATCAACATAAACCTTGAAACGTCCGTTCATAACACCAGCAAAAGTAGTAGAAGTGTCATCAACATTAAGGTTGTTGTTAAGAGCAGGCGTATAATCAAGTACACCAGCCATGTTAAGAGCGGAAGCAACGTCTGCTGAACAAATCAACATGTTACCTTTCCCTCTACGTGTCTGTTGACCAATCGCATTGGCATCACGTTCTATAGCGAACATTAAACCTTTGAATTTTTCAACTGACCAACGACCATTTGAGTCGGTGTCGAGATCGAAAATACCAGCAGTTGTCGTATTGACCTGAGCACCAGCAACAGCTGTTACATACAAGGAACGAACAACTTCACGGTTGATTTCTGCAAGAATTTCAGAAGACAAGATGTTTGCCAATTCTGTTTCTGCGTCAAGACCATGAATTGCTTTAAGGTCTTGTGCAAGTTCCATTGTGTACTCTGCTTTAAGGGCACGAGAAACCGCAGTAACCGTTGATTTTTCGATTGAGAACGCCATCTGTGCGAAAGCGTTAGTTGCACTGTCACCCAATGCTTCTGCCTGAGCAGTAGTCATACCTGTTGCAGAAACGTATGTTCCAGCAGAAGGACTGTCGTTAAGAACAGCAGGGTTAGTTTCAGTTGATCCAACATCTCCACCACCGATAGTACCAGCAGCGTTTTGGTTGGATATGTCTGGCATTGACTCGTCCATAAGAGCCTCTGCACCGTCTTGTGAAGTAAACGATGAGCGCATTGCAAAGATAAGACCAGTAGGCCCTGTCATTGGTTGCACACCGCAAACGTCATATGCGATTAAGTTAGGCATTGCACGGCGAACTAGAGAGATCAAAATTGGATCCCATGTATCCATTTGTCCACCAGACATTGCGTTAACTGGAGCAGCTTCAGAAAGCATTTGTTTGTCTTCCATGAGAGCAGCTTCTTGGTTTTCCAAGATGAGTGTAGTAACAGCTCGCTTGTAAGAATCCTCAATTTTAGGTAAATCGGGGTGTTCTAGGACTGGCTGCCACTTTTCTTGTAGATGTTCTGTCTGAAACATTTTTGTTTCTCCTTTACTATTTACATCTGTTTTATAATATTATGCACTCGCCTTATGATCACGACTGATTGCCGACATATACTTTTTCATAGTATCAGTCGTATCAACGTCCTGAGCGGTGCTGTCGTCTACATCATCAATAGAGTTATCATCACTAGGTTGAACTTTAGGGAAATAACTTTCCTTCAAGGTGTTAAGTTTTTCTGCGAAGGACTCCTCATCAGAAAACTCAACGTCTTTTACTAGTGAAGTAAACTTCTCAATTTCGGTATCGGCTAAATCTTCAGAAACCTCAGAAATAACCTGTTCACGAACTAGAACGTCTTTGACCTCTTTGGCCTCAACATTCTTCTGAATTTCTTCGTTCAGACGATCTTCTAGTTCTGCGATCTTTTCACTTTGTGCTTCGAGAACGTCATATTTCTCATCAGGCACATCGATGTAATGGTCTTCAAAAAGTTGTTTCAGTCCAGAGATGAAATCCTCTGCAATCTCGCCTTTAAGTCCACGCTCGATTGCCAATTCATTCTCTTTAGTCCATTCTTCCACTACGTAGTTAAGATAAGTGTCAACTTTCTCAGTCATATCTTCTTTGAAAGTTTCCATATCTGTGTCTTTTTGAGTGTTTGTTTCATCAACGATACGCTCTACTTCTCCACGAATCTTTGATTTCACTGCAGCCTCAAATATTGTTGCGGCTTTTTCTTTGAACTCTTCAGAGAGTTCTTCACCTTCGACAAGAGCATCAACATCTTCTTTAACATTGATGTTTGCGATCTTTTCTTCGATCTCTTGTTTTGCAGATTCAAGTCTTGCAAGTTCCTCTTCGGACTCTGCATTTTCTGCTTCTTCTAATTTTTGTGCGTGAGCAGCAAGCATTTCTTCAATATCTGCCTTCTTCATTTTGGCAATATTTTCGATATGTTGTGCTTTAGTCATTTTTGGTGCTTCTTCAAGAACCTCGTCACCTTCTGGTTCGTGGGAAGCAGCAAGTTTGTCTGATTGACCTGGCGTTGCTTCGCCTGAACTTCCTTGTTTCACTTTAGGCTCCTGTTTTGCACCCTTATTCTGAGCGTCTTTTACTGCACTTGCAGCTGCAGATGCTTTCTTACCAATCTCTTTGTCGGATCGATCTTCATCAGCACCTTTTTCTACTTTTGCTTCTGGTTCAGCACCACCGAGGTCTTGAGCTTTCTCACCCTCAACGGAATCTGCACTTTCTGCCCCAGCTTGTTTTGCTGCTGGTTTACTTGCGTTGGAGACATCATCTCCAGCGTTATCAGAACCTAAGCCGAGGTCTTTTGCTTTTCCTAGAGGTTTTTCTGATGCTTCCTCCAGTTCTGCAAGAACTTCCGCTTCAAGTTCCTCTATTGTTTGTTCTAGTTCATCGGACATAGGATGTCTCCTTCTTTGTTAATATTTATTTATAAATTACAGTCTTTTAAGAAACTTTGCAAACTCTAATGCTTCTTTATTTGCATTTCTATTGCGTTGTTTTACGTCAAATTGTTTCTTTAGTTCTACTAAATGAGATTCTACAAGGGCTCCATTGTTCCAAACCCACTCTTTTCCTTCCATAACACCTTCAACAAAGGCATTTGGTGCGGAAGGATCAGCAACAATATCAGCTGCAGTTGCAAGATAAAAGTCATCTTGAACAACTTGTGCGTTCATTTGACCAGGCGCTCCCTTACCTAGACTTCCCATTCCTCGACTCGATACACCTAACTTACAGCCATCATCCATAAGGCCTTCAACTATTTTTCCCATTGGGGTAGACAAAATCTTTGCCTTACCTACAAAATTTTTACCTTCTTTTTTTAGACTTTCAGTTATATGTGAAACTCTTTCCAAATTCACAGTTGGGCCATCAGGGTGTCCGAGTTCCCCATAAGCCCGTTTTGGTTCAATAAAATTTTTAGTATATTTGTCTACTTCTGGTTCAAGAACGTCCATTGGATATATACGACCATTGCGGTTTTTAATATCTGCTTGAAGGAAAATTCCTTCAATGAAGTATCTTTTCCCACCATTTTCTTTTGCTTCGGTGACGAATTCTACTTCTTCTACCTGTTCTGAAAATAATCTTACTGTTTCCATATTATTTTTCCTAAGTTATATTATCAAAACCTGATACTTTTCGTACTTTTAAAATTATTGTTCCAGTGCAAGCACTGTCATTTTCGTAGTAAATGTCTCCATCTATACCACTTCCAGCGTTATTTGCGATTGATGGCATTGCTTGACTACCAGCATTATAACTACCATTTGCATTTAATGTTAATGCAGTTACGTTTGAAGTAGCGTTCCACTCAATCTCTGTAACAGAACTAACTGTCCACCAGCAACTTACTATAGATACTCTTGGGTCTGTGGCCGCACCATTAAGTTCCGAAACATCAACAACTTTAGTTGCAGTACCATTAGTACCAGTAATTGTGGTCTTGATTACTGCCTCAAAGTCTGAATCCATTAATGTTTGTGATGTATATGCCATATTCTACCCCTAGATCGATAACATTTCTCGTTCAAAGTATTTTATCAAGTCCTTCTCAGGAACCTTAAATTTCTTTGAAACATCTTTAATTGTTTTCTCGAAACTATTTAGGAAATCTGAAGGTTTAGAGTCCATAATATTAAAAATATTATCAACCGCATCACGCATTTTGGGAGATAATTTCTTATATACTCTGGATTTTTTATGCTCATCCTTCTCTACAACTGTAGATTCGTATAAATTACTGAACTCAATCATCATCTTCCTCTATTTGAGGCAAAGAACCAACAAAAGTTTTTGCATAATCACGCCTTTTCAACTCTAATGTGTCTCCAACTTTAGCAGCCATACTTGTTTTAAATGCGGTTTCTGCTTCCACTTTATCATCTGATAATACAGAATCTATGAATTGTCTTTCAGCTCTTACTTCAACTTCTTCTTCTTCACTCATTTTTTCTTTCCTTTCTTCACAATTAATTCAGAATCAATTTCTTGGTCTTCTGGTGGGGGTTCTTGTGGGGGTTCTCCTTCTGGTGGAGGGGGTGGAGCATCTGGGTCTATACCCATTGCCATTTTTGCTCTATCGTCTGCAGGCTGTTCTGGGTCAATAGGCATACCACTAGGATCAACAGGAATACGACTAATTCCATCTCCACCATCAGGTACAACAATACCACCATCCAAAGGATCGGTTTCTGTCTCTTTCTTAATCTGATCACGCATTTGTTCAATTTCAGAATCATTAAAATGCAATACTTTCTTCAATACATACTCTTTACTAAAGAATGTACCAATATAAGGTTCAACTGATCCTAATTGATTAATACGATCCTCAAGTAATTCTGATTCTTTCAGTGCTGCAAAATGTCCATCTGCCAGAAAATCATAAGAAACGTGTTCCTGTATTAGTGGCCAATCGTCTGCGGCAATGACACCTTTAAGTAATAATTGGGTCTTGAGGATATCAGTGAATAGTGGGGTAAACTTTTTACGTATTCGCTGGACGAACTTAGTAAATTTAAGTTCATCTCTAGTAATTTCAGTTGATCTTCCGAGAGAAAATCCTTGTTCAGTTTCGAGTCTTGAAATTGGTACGTTAAGTGAACGGTACAATTTTCGTTGGAAATATGTGATATCATCGATTTCTCCTAGATTAGAACCGCCAGGCAATGTCGTAATTTCTGTTCCTCGACCACCTTCCCTTCGTGGGAGCCAGAAATCTTCCAACATTGACATATGATTTCTGTCATCTCGTATCTCACCAGTAGTTGCATCATAAACCATCTTATTACGATATCTATTCATCACATCCTTGAGATATTGTTCTGCTTTAATTTTAGGTAAATTACCTACATCAATATAGAAGATACGTCTTTCTGGCGCACGTGAGATACGATAGATTACTAACGCATCTTCAATCATTCGTAATTGGTTTACAGGTTTAATTGCTTTATGTAGATATGAAATAACTCGATTTGAATTTCCATCTATGATACCAGAAGGAACAAAACATATAGAATCTGCAGCTATTTTAACACCTTGGTTTGCACCTGTCCCTGTTAACCCTGCTTTCTCTATACCTTTATCACTGTAGATATAATACTCATCTACTTTCTGTATCATGTCTATACCAGTTTTAGGATCAGGTTTTTTCTGGGTTTCTCGTACTTTTCTAATTTTAGTAGCTTCAACCCATCGTAATTCAGAAATTCCTTTACGTGGATTCTTTATATCGATAATTTTGTGATAGTAAACTCTACCATCTACATACCAACGTCTGAATATGTCGTGTCCTTTTACGTTAAAATCTAACAGTCTAAGAACTTCTTCAAATTCTTTTCTGATTTTACGTCTAATTTTATCGGAAAAAGGTACTCTGTCTAGGGATATTTGCACAGGAACATCTTCCTGATTTGCAACAATACCCTCATTTACTATATCTTCGATTGCAGAATCACATTCTGTTTGTTGAGATATATCCCTATACCTACGAATAAGGTCAATATCATTCTTTTCTCGGCCATTCGTATCCAGTACTTGACCGAAAAATCCACCACCAGCAACTTCTACTGCACCATCATCAAGAGGAGGGCTAACGAATGTTCTTTCGTTAGGCCCTGACTCCTCTTTACTTGATCTTTTTATCGAAAACCCAAAAAGTTCCGCCATACTATTAATCTCCTACGTTCTATTTAGTAGGGATAAAATTAGAAGTTCACGCCAGAAGCTTCGAAATGTTGGAACCTCCAAGTAACATCAAATGTTTCTATTGCATCTGCGGTTGCACTACTTAATTCTATTGGGCCTATAGTTGTTGGCCATGCACTTCTAAAGATATAAGTCTTCAAAACTGCATCATCACGATCTAATTGTTCTACAGTTAGATCACTCTGATAATCAGCAGGAGCAATAACACCAGTATTATCTGCAAAATCATTGATTCCGTTAGACCATCTTTCCATTGCGTTACGGATCATAAAGTCCGTATCATTATAGAAAGTTGCAGTCCAAGCTTCATCAAATGTCCTATCTCCAGCAATGTAGATATTCCGTCCACGAAACGGTACAGGAATTTCTGCCATTGTTTGGCCAGGCAGACTAGTTGTTGTTACTAGAAATGATGTTCTTCGCACATCAAGTCCAATTGCAATGCCAGGAGGGGGTGTTACTGTTACTCTAAATTGGTTAGCACGAGCGCCACCACCTATTAGATTTGCTTTAAAGTCATCTATCATCGCCATGATTAACCTCCTACCTCGCTAAATGCGACACCAGTTCGTACCGCAATGAAGTTTAGGGTAATGAAGTTGATAGACCGAGCAGGTTTAACGTAAATATCACCTATAAACTCGTTTCGGTCAATGACCTCACCTGTATTATTTGTAGAATCACAGACTACCTTAAAGTCAAAGATTCCTCGTCTTCCTTGTACATCTCTCAAGAAAGGTTCTACCATATTTCTAAACTGTGCTCTTGTAAATTCATCGTTGAACTCAAAGAGTTGATATTTAGAAGCGATAGAGATTGCTTTCTCAAGTACCAAGAATAACCTTCGTACATTGATGCGATCAAATGCACTTGGTTTAGTTAGTGCAGTTTTATCTCCAAAGAGAACCACACCTTGGCCTGGGAAGTTAACCACAGGGTTAATACGTTTCCTGTAGAGTTGATCCCTCTCACTATTCTTAGGATTATATGCAAGTTTAATTGCACCACGAACATGACCACGATTATAACCAGCAGGTGAAAACCAAGGATCGGCAACACTATCTGTGTTTGCACAAAGACCAGCGGTATCACCGTTCAATGGTACATATCGATATACATCATTATACTTGTCGTAGATATATTTGTAACCACTATCGTATACTATGTAAGAGGACGATGGTAGTGTATCAAATCCCTTTATTATATTTGCGGTTTGTGCAATTGTAGTTGCAACATTTACTACACCAGCTCGATATGGAGAAATAAATCCTACACAATCTTTACGAGTTTCGCAAAGGTCAGTAATCATCGTTCCGTGAGTATCCATACCAGCAGTAGTATCTGCAACACCAGAACTAGGCCCTGCAAGAACCAGATTTATATCAATACTTTCAGTGTCCTCAAACAGTTTATAACCTTTCATAAGTTCACCAGCAGTAACCGAATAATCATCCGTTCCACCAGTTAGACTTACTACTGTAACTGTATTTACAGCTGTGTAAGTGGTAGTAGTATCTGTACCCCAATTAGTACCAGCAGCAATATGATCACCCCAATAAACGTATTCAGATTGCCTGAAAAATACATCTGGATAGTAGATGCTATCCCCTTGAGGACTTTTTGCTACAGGACATTTCGAAAGATTTCCATACCTTTCGATTACAGAATTTGTTTGTTGACCAGCAGTATTATAATCATATCCTGTGATGTCACCTGTTGTATCATAAACAACAACGTGCATTTCATCATTAGAACCACGACCATTATCAGTTGCCCACTGAGAAGTACCAGGCGCACCATCAAATAGGTTGTAAAATGCCCAACGTCTGCGAATATAGGAATTATCTGCGATATCGGCCTGTAAACCAGCACCGTTTGGATCACCAGCAAGTCTAACTGTTAGGTTGTTAGAACTAATTGCTGTTACCTCATACTCATTACCTTCATCACCAGAGAGGTATGCAAAAGCAGTAGGGTCTGAAGATGAATCAGCACTTGAGAATGAAATTAGATCACCTACGTTAAATGCGTATCCAGAGGAATCTGCGTCATCAACAGCAACCACTGTGTCACCAGCAGATTCTGCAGCGGCAGTTAAGTTATTTGAACCTAAATGTTGTTCGTATACAGTAGCAGAAGGACATACTTGGATACCTATAGAGTTACCCCAAGTTCCAGCTGATCTTGCATACCAATCATTTGAAGTTACCTGACCATCACCAGATTCAGACCAGTAATCGTCCAGATAAACAGTATCATTTTTAACCAAAACTCCACTTGACTCGCCCGCATTAAGAAAACCAGATGTCGGACGAACAACCTTTAATTGATCGGAATACTGTAAGAAACTTGATGCAGTAAACCACCATTCAAAGTTACTTGAGTTTGGTTTACCAAAAGTCTTAACGAGGTCTTCCTCACTACCTATCGTTGTAATTTCATCAACTGGCCCTTTTTGTGCGGGCATCGCAATTGCACCGATTGTGGTTGCAACTGAAGGAACAACATTAGTAAGGTCAATCTCTCGTACATGTACGCCAGGAGAGGATAGAAAAGACATTTTTTGACTCCTAATTTGAGATTATGTTATTATTTAAGAATATTTATAAAAAAAAGAATTCTAAAAAGGTGTTTTTATATGTGTTATAACATATAAATAAAATCATGGTTAATGAGCATTATGAGAAGTATAAGGATACAATAAAGAAAGTGGCTCGTAGGAATTATCGAAAACGTATCGTTATACTTAATGAATACCTTGCTGACAAACACTGTAAACACTGTGGTGAGGCAGAAACAATATGTCTTAAATTTTATCCTCATAACTCTGAGATACGAAAACTTACCAAAAGAGTTGGTATCAATGATGATAGCAGACAAGAAATATTTCACCTTATAGGAGAATCTATTATTGTTTGTTCTAATTGTTGGATTAAACTAGACAATGATCTCATTGAATTTATCAATGAAATATAGGAGCAAAAGATCATGAAATTTATTATAGCGGCGATAATTTTAATCGTCACCACAACTACTGCATATGCAGAAACTTTAGGAACAACTAAAGGAAGTGCGAACTACCAAACTGGTGTTGCCCTTGCAAAAACAATGGATGCAGGCGATATAACTTTAATTCCTCTACCACATAGAGGAACACAAATATATCTAGAAAAGGTAGATTGGGGAGAAATTGATTTCGGTATCAGTAATCCTACAGATTTTTTCTGGGGATATATGGGTATGCGTACATCAAAAAGACCGCACAAAAATCTACGTTTTGTTGCAAATCTGCATTTCTTTAAAACAGGACTTGCAGTAAGACATAACTCTGATATAAAAAGTTATAATGATCTAGAAGGAAAGAAAATACCTTCTGAATTTCGTGGAGCGCCTGGTTTTCATTGGAATATCAAACATAAACTACTTAACTCTAACCCACCTTTAGAGTGGAAAGATGTAAAACGTGTTCCTGTAACCTCTTTGCCTGGCAACTGGGCCGCATTTAGGTCTGGAAGAGTAGATGTTACTATTATTGCAGTTGGAGCTGGTCATGCAAAAAAACTACATGCAAGTGTAGATGGTGGTATTCGTATGTTATCTCTTAATCAAGGTTTAGCAGAATTTCGTCTTTTGGAAGGGTGGCCAGGATTTGAGGTTATCACAGTGAAACCAAACCCAAGAACCCCTTCTATTCGTAAACCCACACGTATATTAACTTTTCCCTATATGTTATGGACAAATAAAAATGTCCCTGATGATGTAGTAATGAAAATAGTTCTTGCACTTCACAAGCATGCAGAAGTTTACAGAAAATCCTCTAAAATGGTAAGTGGATTTGATGAGACAAAAATGGACGCATTTACTGGTGGGGTTCCCATGCATAATGGAGCTAAACTTGCTTACGAAATTATCAATAAGTAAGTATCTTTTACCATTCTTTCTAATACTGAGTGTGTCTGACATAGATTTCTATGTTGGACACCCTCTTTTAGATGAACAATGGTATATACTGATATTATTAATATCTTTAGGATATGCATTTAAAAGACTAGAAATACTTCTAGTGTTGATAGGCTTTACTCTGTTTTACTTCTATCCTTACTTAACAGAATATGCAAACTACAATAAACAACTACTATATTGTATATCCATACCACTCTGTACTTTAGTTTTAGTAAGTTGCTACTTGACAAGCGGCAAATCTTTTGGTATAATACTAGGAATATTTCTTGCATATCCTTTGTTTCTGGATATAAACTATCTAGATTTAATATCCCATATAGTCATAGACAATACTGCAATGTTAGGTATGTCCATCGCAATTATGTGTGGAATTGTCTTTTTGTTTGTTTTTATAGGACAACTCCTAGTATATTACGGAGTCATAGATTCCTTAATCAAATATATCATTAGATATATAGAGTCGCCTGGAAGGGTCGCTATCCTCTCCTCAGCGGTGTTTGGGAGTGTTTCTGGGAGTGCAGTCGCAAATGTAATGAGTACAGGTCAACTCACTATCCCCCTTATGATTAAATGTGGATATTCCAGAGTACGTGCAGCATCATATGAAGCAGTTGCATCTACTGGTGGACAACTAATGCCTCCAGTTATGGGTGCAGCTGCATTTCTTATGGCAGAACTCTTAATGGTTTCATATTGGGATGTTGTTTTGGTTTCGATATTTCCAGCGGTTACGTTTTACATTTTATTGTTACTAACCACACCAAAGTTATCTTCCATTGATATTATACCAGAATATCAAGGTTCTGTCAAGAAGAATCTTGCAGAATCTATATCTAATGCAATGTTTAGTCTCATTATACTATCTGCGGCCATAGGACTTATAATAGGAGTAATGGATCAAACTGGACTTAGCTTTCAGATTACTTCTATATTAAACCTAATATCTGGGGGAAATACATTTTTTCTCTTGACACTGGTTGCAATTCTGTGTATAATACTTGGAATGGGTATGCCAACCAGTTCTACTTACCTTCTGGTTGCGATAGTTGCAGCCCCTACTCTTATTGATGCTGGAATAACGGATATATACGCACACCTATTTGTATTGTATTTTGGGGTATTATCTATGGTAACTCCACCTGTCGCACTATCTTCTTTTACTGCGGCAAAGATTGCAGACGCAAATCCTATTAAGGTTTCGTTGATGTCCATGTTACTTGCATGGCCACTGTACATATTTCCATTTATTTTTGTGTGGTTTTAATTACCAATCTGAATTATTATCTCTGACCACAGGGTTCCATCGAGTGCCATACTCATCTACCATATTACCTATATTTTCATCCTCTAGTCCAGTTACTACAAATCCAAACGGCGCCATATCCTGTTCTAGTGCGTCTTGTTGTTCTCTCAACATAGTCTGTCGAATATCTTGATCGGTTAACTCTTTAAAGTAAGTTTGATCAGTTGCCCATGCAAATATGAACAGACACGCAACTAGATCGTCTGTACACCCCTCATCAGCTTCAAAAGATTTTCCTTTGACTATAAAGGTAGACAGTTCACTAATACAATCCAAATCTGGGATATAAAGTTTATCGTCCTCAATTAATTGTTTTAAATTAGAACACCCAACAGACTTTGTTGCTTTTGTGGTTCTAATACCTAACTGCGCTTTACCCCCTGAGAATCCACCTCCCATCACTTGACCAGCTCGACCACGCATAGAGGCCATAACAAGGTTATCATACTCCATGTCAAACTGCATTGCATTTGCGACACCTTCACCTATATCATTTACCTCTATCAATACAAACGCTTGGTTGTATGCACGAGCTGAATTGTATATTACTTGAGGAAAGACTAGAGGTTTTATTTCATTGTCTCTATACTTCGCAACAATTCTGTATGGTATCTGGGTTATATCCATTACAACAAATGCAGAATAATCTTTAGATGTTCCTCTTGCAACATCAACAGTCATCATATATGTGTGATCTGGTTGAGGGTTTTCATAAACATCTAGACCAGCATTAGACTTTATGGGTGTGTGATATGTTAGAGTTTTAAGTTTTGCTGGACTTATGAGAGTATCAATAGAACCTAAGAACTCGCACTCAAACTCTGTGTTGAACTGAGACTCAGAAGTATTCTTTATAGTTTCCTCTTTCCACTTAGCATCTCGGCCAGGAACCTCACTCCAATGTACCTCTATTGGGACATAGGAACTTCTCTGTTCTTCTGCATCTACCCACATTTTATAGAACATATTCATACCATGAGGAGTAGAAACAATCATCACTTTTGAGGTTTTTCCTGATGAGATTGTGGGGTAGACTGAGGAGAAGAATTGTTCAGCAACATTAGCGGGCACGTAAGCAAACTCATCAAGGAAAATAATATTATAAGAACCGCCACGAACCGCACTGGCAGAAGTAGAAGATGCAAGAATCTTAGAACCATTCTCAAGTTCTAAACTCCCTTTGTTCCATGACATTACTCCCTGTTGTAACCATTTTGGTAAATGTTCATACGCAAGTTGCAAACGTGATAGTAAATCACGTGCAACTGCAGCTTTGTTCGCAAGTATAGCGACATTTACTTGTGCATTAAACAAAACATAATGTAGGAGATAGGCAATAATAGTAGTAGACTTGCCTGACTGTCTTGGTAGTTTACAAATCGTAAAACGATTTTTATGGAACGTACCAACCATATCTTTCTGAAAGTCGTACATCTTAAAGGGTACTAGACCTTCATCTAGAGAAACAATCTTAATATGTTCCTCTATAAAGTGTTGAGGATTTTCCATGCATTTTGCATATTCCTCTAATTGTTCTTTTGTCCACTCTTGGGCAACATTTGCCTTTTTAAGGTTAGGGTTTCCAAGATATACTGTTTCTGTCATTAGTGCAAATTAAAGAGTTTAGACATATCTGGATTGACTAACTCTCTATTCCTTATATGTTCTTCTTCTATGTCTTTCTTAGATTGTCCAAAATACTCAACCCCATACTTATATTTAACCATCCACTCATTTAGAGTTGTTTCTTCTTCTTCAAAGACTATCTTAAACGAACCCAGAATACGTCCATATTTACCAGATTTATCTTTTCTTGTTATAAGAGTTTGAGTACTTCCTTCTGGAACCCATTTCTTAACAATCTCTTTGGCCATTAGACCGAACTTCTTTTCTTCTAAATCTCTTGTGCGACTCTCAGGAGTATCTATACCATACATTCGTATACGTTGTTTGTGCATCCACACACCAAAACCTAGATCAATATCAACATCAACGGTATCTCCGTCAACTACTCTTACTATTTTACAACTATATTCATACATGGGATATCTCCATTCCCCTATATTTATGACATAAAGTTTTGTTAAACAGTTCCCAAATAGATATATCTGAGGGTATAATATCACCGCCTATAGGATAAAATGTACCATCTGAGAACACAACTCTATTACCATGCCACGAATTTTCGTTATGATTTCCTGCTGTTTTAGGTAAACTCTTTTCCTTTGTCTTGTGGTTTAGATAATCCTCATCCTTATTCCACGAGTATATGTACTCCTTAGAGGGCCATTTATATGTCTTATACGTTCCCTTATGTTTTAAATCGTGGTTTGTCATACTCCATATCTGAAACTGTGGGTGATTAAAGAAACTTAACATATTCTTATATCCAGAAGGATCAGGTAAGTTTCCAAATAGTCTGCGATCAATCCATTGCCACTTAGTAGTAAATGCTACCCACCACGTAAAATCAAAAGGAGTTTTGACCTCAAAAGGACACTTAGAAACGTATTCCTCTGTGAAGGCCATAAACTTTTCTCTTAAAGGACTGTCCCTGTATATAAAGTTAACATCATCATAGTCCATAGTTTTGTGCCAGTGGTCATCTAGTTCCTCTATATGGTTTTCTATTACAAAAGTACCATACATAGGATCACCACACTCACCTGTGATATTAAGAGTAGAACCATCCCATAAACTTGTATCCTTAAAAATAGTTTCCTTACCATTCCACTGTATTGTAATATCACACTTCTTAATCTTTTCGTATAGAGTAGGGTTTTCCTCTACACATGGTTTACTCATCCATACACTGAGTTCATGACATGGTAGTTTGTTTCGGATTAGAGCCACTAGAGCAGTACTGCTGTCTATTCCTCCAGAGTACCAAACCCTTATGGGTTTGTCCATGTTCCAGAGTTCAGTTGCTCTCTGGTTCACGATGTCTTCGAACTTACGATTCCAGTTCTCAGGGATAGTGGGGATAGGGTCAAAATCTATATTTAAGAAATTATACTCATCTGTGCGGTCATAGGGACTAGGACAATCTACCAATTGAGTTAAACCATAGATGTAGTTATCGTATAACTCCCCCACATGGGTGCTGTTATAATCTTCGATATTCTCTAAATCTAAAGGATTATAATTAGTCAACTCTCTGATATACGTTTCAGTTATAGTCAGATTGTTATGATTTATTATCTTCACGCAGCTTGTTTAATACTATCCAGTAGGCCAGGAGAGAACATATCATCGTACTTCTCGTACATATATTCTGTAACTTCTTTCCAACGAGCTCGTTCATCATCTGACATAGTGACAACTTTAATAGTATCTTTCTCACATTTCGACTTGACAATATCAATGTCTTCAACAGACCATACTCTTTCTGCTCGTGCAGCGTCAAAAGATGCATCTTGAATTTGCTCTTGTAAGTCTTCATCTAGTGTTTTCCAGAAGTCTTTTGCAACAATAATTGATGTCAGGAACAAGGAATGTTCTGCATCATTAATTGTGTTCATGAATTCGTTCTGTTGCAGTCCGTAAAATCGTGGGTAAGTAGATTCCCCACCTACGATAATACCGTCCTGTACACCTTCGTTGATCTGTTCCAACTCAATAGGAACAGGGATAGCACCAAGAGAACTTAGAGTTTCCTCTGCGATTGGGGATTTATTGCAACGTAGTTTCTCCCCCTTGAAATCTTCAATCTTATGAAGTTCTACGTTAGCAGGAATCATACGAAAACCTCCGCTATAGGTAAATGCCAGACCTTGAACATTTGTCCTCTCGTTTAATCCAGCGAGAAGAGTTTGACCTATTTCTCCTTCTAACACGGTCTTTGCGTGATCGTGATCTTCGAAAAGAAATGGCATATCTAGGGCCCACATATCTCTGTGGTGTTTTCTTCCTAGAGTAGAAGTATACATCTGGGACATTTCTATCTCACCATCTTCCATCAGCTGTAGAAGATCGTGTTTAGTAATCTTTGCCCCATTCTTATACTTGTCTGCATATTCTGAAAGTGTCAGAATTTCGTAGTTTAAACGGCCAGGAGCAGTTTTCTCCATAGTCGCTTTAAACCTTTTTGCAGCTCTTAAAAACAGTTCAATAGGTTCGTGTGCAAGTACCCAACGGATAGTTTTCATATGAAATCTCCTGTTATTTGTACTATTTATAAGAGAACTTTCTCTGAATCCGTAGTTTGTTTCTTTGCCCAATCAAATCGGTTCCAAAGTCTCTCATGTAGGATATACAGTGTACTGTTAATGACAAGTGCCATTAATCCTACTGCAAGACCCTTCCAAGGATCACCTGTGACGATCCAGCCAATAATACTATTGGTAATCATCATCCAACTACGCCATGTAATTGTCTTTGCGATTGTTCGTGGAATTCTCTCAAACCACTGTGGTTGCATAAATTTAACCATGATATACTCCTTTGTAGGTTAACTTTTTCCTTTCAGCATTTTCTGCAATTCGGCAGTTGAACCAACGAATAATGCGTTAGTTACGTTCTTAGGTGCTGTGCCTGGAACATCTTTTAATCTCTTCATTTTTTCCTGTAAATCTCCAAGTTTCTCAGTAACCTCTGCGACATTTTTGATGAGTTGTCCAGCGACTTCATAGGCTCTAGGGTGTTCTCCTTCTTTTGCGAGTTCAAGGATACCGTCAATGGCCATACTCCCCCTGTCCACCAATTTATAGAATTGTTCCCTTTGATATTCATAGTCTCTCTCTATATCTTCTTCTGTTGAAACTGTCCCAACCCAAGGATGCTCAATAATATCTCCTGATGCTGTTTCCATATCAGTTTGTATTACTCCCAACTCTTTATCTATGAGTTTGTTCATTATTATGTTCCAGTATTATCTGGTTCAATATCTTCACCTGTCTTTGGATCGTGTTCTAGAGCATCTTCAAAGAATGATGAAGTTTCGTTAAAACCAAAATCATCATCTGCATCAGCAGTTGTTGGTTTAGGTGTAACTGTATATCTTTGAGTTCTCTTAGGTGTCTTATCTGGCATAGCAGTATATTGATCAACCTGTACGGTCTTGATAACACCAGAAGAAGTAACAGGGCCATACAAATAAAACTTTGCAGTAAAGGTCAACGTATATATCAGAGTAGTTCTAGAAGTAAAGTCCCCCTCATAAGTATCCTCATAATTTACAGCAGATAGTACTACTGGAACATCTCTTTTAATTCCCATATCAGTGTTATCATTGATTGTTACTGTATAGTCTGGTTGAAAGTAAGGTAGTATTTGTTCTACGATTTGAAGTGCATCATCTGACTGTTTTGCCATAATGTATAAAGAAAAATCTACATTATACGGAACAGGCATATATTGAGTATCAAGTTGGTTTGCTTTTGCACCCTTAACTTTTTTAAACTTCTGAACACGGTTGAGTTTACGAGTGGGATCATATGAAATACCAGCAATTTCAAAACCTATACGTGGAAGAGTTACCGCAACCTGTTTAGTAAGGTCTGCATCTTCTCGCAATCGGACAAGAAACTTTTCTCTCGGCCCGTAGGCAAGAGGAACTTTCATAGATTGTTTTATAGTACCGTCATTATCTTTACGTACTAAATGTATATCGTTAAATATTGTACCAAAAGCAACAACGACTTTTCGTATCGTTTCATGGTAAAATTGTTGTCCTAACATTATTAACTCCCAGCATCACCGAATGGATTTTTCTCAGAGAAGTCTAAGATCGTATCATCCAATTCGTCAAATAATTCGTTTTGTGCAGATTTATCAACACTACTTGTGTTTGCACCACCTTCACCTATTATATAGTCCTCTTGAATTAACCATCCTCCATGACCGCTATCAGGACTATGTTCAAGAAGAATATTCTCACCAACAGAATTAGAATCGTTTTCACCCACTATATTGTCTCCATCTGTCTCTTCTAATACCAATCCAGCATCTGCACCAGTTCCAGATTCTAACCTAAACTCTTCGTTCTGAGCAGAAGATTGTTCTAATGTAAACTGATAACCCAAAGTGTCTGTGGTTAATGCATCTTCGATTGCGTCTACTGCAGCTATACCAGTATCCAACATCTCAGAACTATATTCGAATAGACGACAATACATCTTATATACAGGATTATTGTCTAACTGATGAAACGGATCATCATGGTCTACAAAATTTATAGTAAATAACTTTTTAAGAGTAGGATGCCATATTGCATCACCTTCTTGTGGTCTGTCTGAATCTGTCGCATCTGTTTCCGAAATAATATAATAGGTACTTCCCTCAAATTTGTTAGTAGAGATAGTACCAGATTCTAAAAGTACTGCACCAGAAGAAGAGGAGTCTGTTCCTGTCTCTATCTGGATTTGCATAGCTTTATCTTGAAACCTTGTTTTACTTACAACAAAGGTTGCTTCACTTAGGTTCTGCAAACCGAACTGAGACATAATTTCTCGTTCACCAGCATATCCTCCACTGGAATCTTCCATATACATTTCTATAGGAACTTGCGTTTGATACTTAGATAAAGCATCAGTTCCTAGAACAGTATCTTCTGCAACTAGTTCTCTGTCTAGGTAATAAACGTCATGACCATGTATCTGAATTGCCTCTGCAACCAAATCTGCGATTAGAGATTGTTCTGCGGCAGTACCTTGATTATTGCTAGTATGAAAATGCTTATTTACGGCCATAATCTATCCCATTGCCATCATAGGTTGCATATCATATGCAAGTTTAATTTCTTCCTCTAATCTTTGTATTTCCTCGTCAGCCTGCGAGTAAATAGTTGCACCATTCATAGTAACACCACCTAGTAATGCAACACCCTCAAACTTGGATAGGTTCGCACCCCATTGTTTTTTAATTAATGCAGTCGCATATCTTTTTAAGAATATATCATCATATATGTCTGTGTATGTTGTGGGGTCTAGTTTACGCCAACAATGAATAACAATATAATCTTCTCCCCCAACAAAATCTTCCTTCCAATCTGCATCTATATACAAACGATTTTGATGCTGATTAAACCTTATAGGAGTTTCCCCTATAAGAATATGTTGAAGAAAGTCTAAATTTTGCATAGCCATCTCATACTGTATTACAGAAGTAGAAGATAAATCAAAAAGATCATTTAAATGTAGTTGATAACGAACATCGAATAAGTTTGCAGCATTACCTGTTCCCGTGAGAGGATATACTTCTATGACAGATAAAACAGAACTAGGTAGAGGAATAAAGTTTTTCCCTTCCTTCCAAGTTGCAGTAATAGAACTGTCAACTGTATCTGTACCAGTTGTATCGGTATTTTCTCTTGCTCGAGTAATCTCATCTGATGTTATGAGGTGTTTAAGGTACATTCTCTCTACACCATCATAATGATATTGCGAGAAATATTGTAATGCTTCATCTATACGGTCATCTGCTTGGTCATCTGATACGTTAATATCGATAACTCCGTCACCAAGAGCTCGAAAACAATAATTTTTAAAGGTAGTTTTAGTTGTTGGAATGGCCATGTATATATCCTTTTCTTCTATTTATAAATTAACTGTCTTGTTACCAGACAATTAGGCCCAAATTCAACACCATCATCTATCCACCTACCTTTTTTCTTAAAACCAACACTCTCATATGTTTTGAGTGCAGATTTTCTAGGCATACTCCAAATCCAATGACAACCTTCAGATTTACCTTGAATTATCGCCTGCATTAGAAGAGTTTTACCATAGTCCTTACCTCTATGCTCTTCTTTCACCCACAATCCTCTAGAACGATAAACTCTCTCTTTTGTCCTAAAACCACTATTCACCCCCACAATCTTCCCATCTATCTTTATTGCAAAGAATGATGGAGAGTAGTTCTCAAATATGGTCTTATCCTTAATGATTTCACTAGGTTGTTTCCAAGATAGACTACTCATAGGTTCTATCTCACTTACTCTTTCTGGCCAAAGTTTCTTGTTCCAAACAGGGTAGACTTCTTCAAACGTAGACTCAACAACTTCCATAGTTATATATAGGTGTATGAGAATAGGGTTAATTGCAACGTCTAGAAGTGGGAGTACATTCTTTCGTAGGTTTTTATGTAATACATTCGGACTATATGATCCTGCCTCATGGTTAAAAAAGAACTCATATGATGAAATAGAAGAACAGAACTGGGCAACACAACCCCACTTACTTAAAATCCTACCCCATTATATACCAGAAGACCAGCACATAGGAGAAATGATTGAGGGGTTTCCCTGTATTTGGTTGTATAGAAAAGATGTACTATCACAATTTTTGAGTCATATAACACGTTTGCGAACAAAAGTCAACCATATTCACTACGAATCGGAACGTCCAGAGATAGAAGATAATAGTCTCATTGCAACAAAAGAAGAGTTCGATAGGTTCATGACTAAATTGGAGCAGTTCTGGGATATCTATTATTCACACAACAAAGGAGCTCTAGTAGAGTTTGAGAATTTTCTTGATGACCCCCTGAGTACTCTTGCAGACCTACAGGAGCAATATGATTTAAAGACAAATAATAGAGTACAAACACAACTGACTATTAAGTTAGGAATAGACTATGAAAAAAAGTTTAAGAATATTGAAGAAATTAAAGGATGGTTTGAGTGAGTGATTATTGTATAGTTTGTACTCCTCGTTCTGGTTCATATTATCTTATGGAATATATGTGTAAAACTTTTCATCTTGCAGAAGGAAATGAATGGTTTGGTAGAAATAAAGCAGTAGACCTATCCAAACCTTTTGAGTTAAAACAGACAAGAGTAGATATAGATTGGACTGTGAATGAAGACCTTCTTACTCCAGAAGAGATTCGATCTCGTTTAGTGCATTTGCAAAACTTTCCTGTACCTTTTTGTATAAAGGCCATGCCTCTCCAGTTCACTAACACTGTGGAACAAGTAGACCTTCCTACAGAAGAAAGAATAGATTTTGCATATGAGATTCTAAAGGACTTTGACCTAATATGGTTTCAGCGTCTTGATAAAATATCCCACTTCTGTTTTGAGTTAACTGCAATGTTCTGTAGTCAGCCAGACTATCCTAGAGACAGGGAGTTCTCTGTATACAATCCAGAACAAAGAGCAACACCAAAACCAAACTCATTTGTTGCATCTGAAGGAGACTTTGAGAAGTATATGTTTCGTGAAGAATTCACAGATAAGGTAATGTCTTATTTTGATGCACCGCAAATAGTATATGAAGATTTTGTTGAAGATCAAGACGAATGTATTATGGAAGTTGTAGATTGGTATGGTTTACTTCCCGACTTTAGAGAGGAAAACAAAAAAGATGTTATCCATAATCCAGACTACACAAAAATATTTAAAAACTATAAGGAAATTGAGACATGGTTTCATTGAAAGAAATGATAGATGGTGCATGGATTGATGGTGAACAACTAGGAACTCCTGGCCCAAAGTTTATACAACAACTCGCAGACCTTCTTGTAGAACTGCACACATCTTCCTATGCAAAAGAACCATCTCCCATGTGGGAAGTTGTTGATGATTTGATATCTTGGCATAAAAAAGATAATTACTGTGAAGATGCATTATATGATTTGTACGCAATAAAATCTGAGTTAACAGGAAGTGTATCTCTACATGGTGATCTATGGAGACAGAACATTCTTGTGGATGAAAAAGGAAATCTTAACGGACTGCGAGATTGGGAAACTCTGTCTATTGGTGATCCTCATTGGGACTTTCGTATGATAAGACGTTGGATAGGATGGGACGGTCTAAATGATTTATTGCGACACTACAACTCCCAAGTTAATTGGAGATGCAACGGAACATATGTCAGTATTCTAGATAGAATTTCTGTCTGTCATTCTATACGAATACGAAAAGAGAGGGGTTTATTAAGACACGATAAACCTGATGCTCTAGAAACTTTTGAAAAATTAAAGTTCTAGATTGACAGCTTGCATTGTTAGATGATATCTATTTTCATTACTATTATTTTCTACACTATGCATATTATTAACATATAATTTATATATGTCTCCACTTTTGTAAGGAATATTGCCGTCAGGAAGAACTGTAAACTTACACCCCTTTGGAAAATTTATAGACATATTATAAATGTAAGGTGGAGCATATTTTCCATGAGTGTGTGGCTTTAATTTACAACCTGGCCCAAATTTACATATCATACCATCTTTATACATATTTTTATTTTGTTCTAAAAACTCATATATTGTAGGAAAATTATCTTTAGTAGGTAATGCAAAAAATCTATCCCAAGGTTTATCAGGAGAATTATCTCTAATGTGATTTAATCTTTCTAATTTTGATACATGATATTCTATACGATTGTTTAGTCCTTCAACATCTTTTTGTTCGCAACGTACCCATCCTTGAAATGCTTCACATTCCTCAAACATTTCTTTATGGTTTTTTACATGCTTATGAAAAAAACATCCTTTAGATTCTGAGACTTTTATACTTTCTCTGGCCCACTCATCAAGCATCAAAAATCTTCATCAACTCAATCATATCGATATGAACGAGAAATACCATTTGCATCTTCGTAAGTTTTTTGCTTAGCTCTATGGGCAACAACCGTACTGTCTTCTAAATAAGCATCAAGAGTGGCCTGATCTGCAATAGTCCATTCGGTAGTCATAGTTAATTCATCAGCTGATAATGTTTTAGTGTAACTCTGTAATTTGTTAGTATTAACATAGTTCTCCATTTTATATGCTTGCCAAGCTGTACGATCATCATTATCCACCTCATGAAACCAAGGTGTATCAGCATCCTCTCTAGTAAAAATAATTTTTACACTTACCGTCATTATACTCTCCTATAACTATTTATATAGTTAATTCTTTTCCTGTAAGAAAGTTCATAATATTATCTCTGTTAACTATTGTTCCGTCTTCTGTTATAGCCAACACATTAAATTGTGGGGGTAAAGGTTTTTTATAGTGATGTTGTATTTCATGGTAGTGATTCAAAGTCTTTCCCCCATGATATGCATAATCTTTATCTCCATACATATCATATATAAAATCTCTAACCCATATTTTACCTTCTTGGTATCTTTTTAAATCAGCATCTCTACCAGAATTATACCACTTGAATTCTTTATTTATATGTAGATTAATCGAAAATTGTTGAACTCTTTTGTCAAAAAATAGGGGCTGATAATTTTCCATATCCATTTTATCACATGAAATATTTTGCAGTAGTCTAAAAGATTGTGTTAGATATGTATGTCGGGTTATTCCCCACCATCTTTCCCAATTCCATTCATCATTTTTCGGATCATCTGTATTTGGTGTATCGGATACATTAGAAACGTAACCATACTTAGAATCAGGATCACGCTTTGCTCTACCCATTATTAATGTAAAACCATCTGCACCGAATAGCCTATCAGACTCATTTCCTGATGTAAAGATATATTTACTAGGATCAGCAATACCAAATAGATTATCTGTAAACTCATAATTTAAATTTTTAATAACTTCTTCAAACATTTTCGGATAATTCTTAATAACTAATTCTCCACCACCCATAATAATACGAAGTTGGTCTTTAGGACAAACCTCATAAAAGGCAAGTAATACTGCAACACTGTCTATTCCACCAGAATAGAATAATTGAATTTCTTTACCTTTCTTGGATATTTCTAAAGCTCTTTCTAAAAGAATATCTTTCAGTGACGGTAGATTATTCGTATATTCATACTTAACCTTGGGCCCGTGTTCCTGACTCATATTAAATACGAATTCATTCTCACCTAACTGGTCGTTTAGAAACCAAGCATGGGGTCTTGAATATTTGTTTAAGAAATGTTTTTCTTCATCTAATTTAAACTCAAATTCTTCTAAAAAATTGTTATCATAGTTAGAATCAAATTGACCATGTTCATTTCTGATATATGTCCACCACGCATTTCTATACTCATTACTAATATATACAAATTTGGTCATATTGTCAAACACTTTTTATTCATATAGTCCATAATATTCTTACGATTAACTATCGTACCATCCTCCGTTATTGCTAACACGTTAAAGTTTGGGTGTATGGGTAGAGTATTCTCATACTGTACACCCACTTCCATGTTAGTTTTCCCCATTGTATATGCATAGTCTTTATCCCATTTCGCAATAAAGTCTCTTATGCACATCTTAGATTTTAGAAACTGTTCTTTATCGCTAAAGAAATTAGTGTGCCATACCATCTTTTTGTCCATGTGCATATTAATCGCATACTTCTCTATATTAGGGGATAAAAAGAATGGCTGATAATTATTCATATCCATTTTATCTACTGATATGTTTTGTAGAAGTCTGAACGATTGCGTCAATAGAGTGTGTCGTGTTATCCCCCACCACCTGTTTTGATTATACTCCCACTCAGTATCATCTTTCGTATATAGTTCTTTATTGTGATGTCTTCCGTAAGGATATCCTGTACTACCAAACAGTCTGTCAGCTTCACACCCTGTAGTATACAGATTAGTATCTGGTCTGGAGATTCCATACAAATCTCCCATTGCAAATTCATAGTGAAGAAACCCCACCATTTTTTTATATCCGTCTGGGTATATGTGTATAGGAGTTTCATCTCCCATAATAATGTGCAGTTGGTCAGGAGGACAAACTTCTCTTAATGCATATACTATAGCAACACTATCTAAACCGCCAGAATATAGAACATCTATTTCTTTTCCCATATCCCTCATTTCGATTGCACGTTCCATCATGATATCTTCAAAAGAAGGAAGCTTGTCTGTATACTCATATGTCACATGAGGATAATGGTAAGTACTCATATTGAATAGGAACTCATTTTCTCCTAACTTATCATTAAGATACCAATATGATGGCCTCGTATTTTCCTTTAGACTATGTTCTTCTTCTTGTAGTTTATACAGAAAATCGATCTCAAAATCTTTATCAAACTCTTCCCACATACCTTCAAGGTTATGAACATATGTCTTCCATGCCTCTCTGTAATCATTACTAACATAAACGAATTTTGTCATAGTATTCCCATTGGTGCGGTTTATTATTTCTGTGAGTAAAATGTACGAACTTAATATCTGGGTGGAACTCACCCCCTAAGAATATATAGTCATTTCCTGTGATCTTCTGGTACTTGCGTGTGATCTGCACTTGCCATGTTGTCATACTTCTGTTTACTATATCTGAATCTACAACCCACCGTGTAAACCATTCTGGTGGTAGTGTAATAAGTTCTAACCTCTCTTTTACTGAGTCCTCTACAAAGTATTGCTCTCCGTTGACAGGCCCTCTTGTAGTACCGTTATCAATGTAGTGTCTTTGCCACCCATGTATGTCTGACATAAACTTATCGTAGATATATTTGCAGTCTTTCGGATAGTACTTGAAGAACCCCCCATTGATAGAGTATCCTTCTTTTTCGGTATCTCTCCACCAACCAGGCATTGCAAGGAATTGTCCACGCTCTATAGGATAGTCGAATATCTTATTATAGTCTCCCATGAGTAAAACGTCAATATCCATTACACATATAGGTCGATCTATATTAAGTTGCATACCCCACATCTTATTCCACTGTAGGGTGACACGCTCATCATATGGTTCATGAATCCAGTGAATATTATAGTCTGGATATAGTTTTTCCTCTAGGTATTGTTCATACTCTGGGCCATACTTCTCACCTATTCGTATACAGAGGATATCCATTTTCTCTCCCATTGTTTTGTAGGTTTGGTTCCTTGAAACCAACACTTCTCTGCATAACCTAATATCTCGTGTAATCTTTCGTAGGAATCTGTCAAGTCTGCAAGAGTGTAATATGCGTGAGACATATGATAACTGAATATATTACTGGTATCAAAGAACACATTTCTACCTCTAATCTTGTTTAGTAGTCTGGTGTAGTCTGGTTCAATAATGTTCATTAACCAATAATCCACTTCTTGTTCATCTCTCATTCTTGCTTGCATCTCTTTGAGTTCTTCATGAGTTCCCATAGAACTTGTTCTCTGCGTTGCGGCAAGATTGCCTGTATTATCTACCAGATTTTTATCTGTATAACCTCTAAAAATATATAGTTCTTCCTTTGACATATTCATCTCTACTATAGTTCTTTTCAAATCTATATTTTGTTGAACATAGTCGTAGAATATAACTTCACCTTGAAAGTTTAATTTATCAACATATGCCTCTGCACTATATCCAGCCGTAGGAGAAAATATAAGGTCAAACTTTCCTTCTGGTACTTTTGCTAAAGATTCTGTATTAAACATATAAAATGATTCTTGTATCCTTGTCAAAAATCTACTAAAATAGAAATCATCTTTTTCAACGAAATCTTCCACATCTTCAATATACATCCACGCTTCATTATAATCTCTATAATAAGAAAATCCTTTTCTTCTTCTTTCTTCGTGCGTAAAGTTTTGAATTTTTGGTCTGTCTTTAGGTGTTAACCAGAAAGGTGTATAATCGTCATGATAATTATTATCTGATCTTTCGTATTTGTCCCACTTTTCATCCAAAGGGGGACACCCCAAAGTTTTCCACATATCCACATTTAGGTTTATATGCTGATGATGTAGGTACGCACTTTGACCTTTTTTCGCCATAATGTGGCCCTTTATGTATTCTTTACTCTCCACAAAATCATAAAAGTCTGTTATCGAGGTAGTAGGTGTCTCACTACCAGACGTATCTACCATATCAAATACCATACCTATAGAGACAATCATCGCATGAGTATGGCTACAGTTTTTAAGAAATTTATTTACTTCTTTTCTGTAACAGAACTGAACATCATGTCCTGTACTTGCACCTGTAGGCCCACCTGATACCATAAAGGTAGTTGTCTGACACTGTTTTTCAACAGAGAAATCCCATACTATTTTATTTGGACATACGACAAGAAAAAGTAGATGAGAAAATTCTTTTCGTATTTTAACATCTTTTGTTTGCTTTTTCCACATATTCACAAAATGTTCAAAACCTTCTACCATATATTCACCCTATAATTTGATGTCCTAACGCTATCAGTAAAAGAACAAGTATTACTACATGGGGTTAAACAATCCTCTTCTTTTTTCCATGATTCTTGTAGAACATCATAGAACTCATCTCTTAAAATTTCTTCTAAAGATTTATCCATCAAATTATTACTCATGTCATAGAAATACTTATCGTAGTAGTCCTGTTCTCCCAAGAGGTGTTTTGCATTAGGTAGATAGCAACATGGCCATACTCGACAAAGATAATCTACATATACAGAATTAACAACTTGGAACTTACACACTATGTTTCCAACTCCTGTATGTTCTAACCTTTCATTCTTTATAGTTTCCCACTCTTTCCATCTATCCTGTGGCTTTAAATTATACTGCTTTCCTTTGTATGTAAATGGTTCGTGTATGTCTCTTCTATTAGAATACTGGTAAGAGAACTTATCAAATCCATATTGTTTTGCTAGTTTCTTTGCGTCTTCTAGTTGGTGCTGATTATGTTTGAATATAATCATTCGCCATTCTGTTCGTCCACCACCTTCCATAAAGGATAGAGCATTTTCAATTATCTTATCATAACTTGCGTTTATACGATAGAGACTAAGTTCTTCGTGTAGACCATCTAGACAGAAAACCATCCTACTTGTTTCTTGTTTCTTGTACAACTTACCTAATTCATACCACCACTCTTTAGATTTTAAAGAACCATTTGTGCTGGTAAGTATTCGTGCATTTTTACTAAAAATATATTCGTTGATATCAAAAAAATTTGTACTTGCAACATTTTCTGATACTGTCCCATAAAATTTTATTAATCCTACCTTACCTAGATTATCAAAGGAAGTTTTAAAATCCTCTAAAGACATTTGATAGCTATCAAGTGTAGGTAAGGGATTTCCACTAGTATTAGGATTCTTTTGTAAAACTCCATTTTTAATTTCATTACGAGCGCATTGGGGACACATCAGATTACAGATATTATTTAGCTCAAAAGATGCATCTACAGGTTTAGAGAGATCAATCATTGTATTATATTAAAAACGTGAAAGTTCATCTACTTGTCCAAATGAACCAACATCCTCAATTTCTTTCAATACATCTTTACCAAACTGTTTAACAAGAGATTTTGTCATTAGTTCTTTGCGCTCCTTGTTAAACCCCCCATGCATGATAAAATGAAACCTATTCTCTTTTGATGCATTATATGCCTCATGATCCACACCATTATCAAACCAGAATCCAGTGCAGTTTTCAAAAGGTAATTCTTCTTTTGTATCTGCTCGTCTTAGATAACAACCCTCTGGTTGATAAAACGCTAGGTTAATTGCACCAGCAATATTTCTTATTCTTCCTTCTCTTATCCTTTGATTAGATGCATCATTGTGTTTTTCTATTCTACCTTCGGGTTCTAATAACATAAACCGCAAACGTCTATAGGATTTGTGTGGGAAATCTTCTAACCACCTCTTAGTCTCAGGTGCGACCTCTGCAATCTCTGTCCAACCCCACTTAACATTCTCCTCTGTAAGACCGTGGCCACTAGGATTCTTTGTATGATACCAACCCATACCAATGTCCTTATCCTCATGAACAAAACTATGAATGGACGCAGATTTCCAACCATCACCATCTCCATAGCGATGGTCTACAAAGTATCCTTCATCATAAACTTTCTGTGCCTCCTTGATACAAACCTCTGGTATCTCTATATCTATTTTCAGATACCAGACATCATGATCTCTACACCAATCTACGATGTTCCCTGCTTTATAGGGTTTTAAATATACGTTACTGTCCGCCCCGTGAATCATATCCTATTACCATGTACCTTTCCATACCATTATTTAGAGTCATATGTTCCAAAACATCTGGAAATATGTCTGCCTGTTCTGCCAATTCTTCTGGGCCACTCACACAATTTATGTGATCATCATACTGTTCTTCATTGGTAGACTGTAGAACATAGAGAGGATCAATGTAAGGACGATTAAGTTCTACAAACCGTTTCATGGGAAACATGTGTTCACATGAAGTGTTGATCACTGTGTCAAAGCAATACTCAGGATCAAGGTCTACGTTGGGGTTCTCTTTTCGTTTGAGAGGTTTGAACATAACATCCTTGACCGAACACTGATATCGGCCATCATCCTTATACCGTTTATTATACTTGTAACTTATATTCTTAGAATCCTCATCTATCTCAAAGTTATGTACCAGTTCTACACCTATGTCTATCAACATCTCTGTTAGGTAATGACAGAACCAACCACCTATAACCGCAACCTTCTTAGGATGGTACTCCTCTAATGCACTAACTAACCACAACTTACTCTGCATCTGAGAAGCAGTAGACGCATCAAGTATACGTCTAAACTGATGGGGATAATCTTTCTGCACATCAGCCTGTGCCTGTTTCCAATCGTTTGCAACCTCAGGCGTATATTTTATGTAACTTGTCATCACTCTCACCTTCACCATAACCACTATTATTATACAAACAAATCTTCTGATATGGTCTTATCTTGTGTGGGGTCATATCATGTGGAAAAATATTTCCCTTGTACCACGAATATATGTCTCTTTTTGGAAACCCCCTAAAAAATCCTTTGTCCTCATTCCATACGTTATACCAGTGGTGATTGAAATAGTTGTCTGCACTAGGATATGTGAAGAAAATGACCTCTGCATTTTTATTGATATGATTATAGACCTTCTTTAGTTGTCCACGATCCCAACGTATTACAGAAGAGTTTAGGGGCGTGGACTTGTGTTTTGCAAAGTTCTGTTTGACAGTATCAGGATTGTTCCACCAGCCCCTAACTATCCAAGGCTTGTCCATAGGAAGATCAAAGAAATACTTTAGGTCTTGATGTATTTTAATATCAAGGTCTAGAAGTAGAAACTTATCTCCCTCTATCTTCCAGAAATCTTTATCTGGTTCCTCATCTATCTTAAACACATAATACTTACGATATGCCCAGAAGAAACCCCGATTTTCGTGATAGTAGGAATCCCATGTCGTAGGAAGTTGTATGTCGTATGGTTGCGTTGGATTGTCTGTAAGACAATAAAAGTTAAACGGTACAGAACAATTCTCTTCGCACTGTTCTTTTAGTTTCTCAACATAGGTGTGATCATACTTATCACCCCACCTCACACATAGTATAGTATTCATTTATAAAAATCCAATCTTGCTTCACCTAATTTTTCTTGATGAAAATCAATAGCAACTCTTTTCTCTTCACATAAAATTTTATCTGCGGCATGTTCTACAGTACTGTCAAATAAAACAAAATTTCCTGGCTGCATATCATAAACCATTTCATCATGAATAAAACTACCACCCCATTCTTTTTTCCATATAGGATTTAATAATCCTAATAATTTACAACCACCATTGTGGTCTGTATGTACGTTCTCCTTGAAAGTAATATCTTTCATTGAAATACCAGCAAAAAGAATTTCCCTATCAAAACACTCATAAGAATCATATATCTGAGAATGTATCTCTTTTATTAATGATATTAGATTTTCGTCTTTTGATATTACTTGTCCATGTTCAATTAAAGTTATTTTCGGGTGTCGTTTATCATAAGATGAATTTCTGGGAAACTCAAAAGTCCACTCAGAAGATTCCCAAGATGCCTCATAAGTTCTTTGCAAAAGATTTGCATCTACACAACTATGTAATATAACAGTATTCATCCATAAACTCTTTTATATACTTTATATATCTCTTCTGAAATTATCCTATGTCCTTCTCCATTAGGATGAGAGTCATTTTCATCTACTCTTAATTTTATTCTTTCGGGATCAATGTCATCCAAAACATTATCCAAATAATACCCACCTATATCTTTAAAGATAGGCCAACCAATAAAATTATCTTCTTTTATTTTATCAGTAATAGGAGAACTTATGATTTGTTTTATTGCGTTTTTTCTTATTCTATTAACCTCTTTCCAACTGACCTCTTCATCTTCGAGATGTAAAAACAAAGGATCAACTAAAGGATTACATCCTTGTACCATTAGATAAGGTATATCTTTTAATAATTTTTGTGTTATCAAAAAAAATCTAAGAGAACGCATAGTAGCAGATATAACATTATTATGCTCTAATAGTGCAATTCTTCCCTCACGATTTATAGGGTATCTTTCACCTTTAGAGTTATCTCTATGTGGATGTAAACCAACCCAACCATCTGTACCTTTTCCTGGCCTAAATTGAAAGTCTAATCTTTGCCATTCACTCCACATAATAACTACTAAACCTATGTTCTTTTCTGATATAAGTATGTCCAATAACTTAGCGACCATATATTCTTGTCCCATACCAGACTTGCCAAGATTTACGCACTCCATATCAAGTTTATCTGCCAATAGTTCTGGCCAACGAGGAAAATCTAGTTTAACATCTGTATGCATAGAATCTTTATAATGTTCAGTGTAACTACAACCGATTGCTATAAGTTTCATTATACTACATCATCTCCGTATTCATCTGATATGCTATCTTCACTACACACCTTCCAACAAACCTTTGGTGCTTGATCTGGGTGTTGTTGCAACATTAAATACCATTCCACCCATTCTTTAGATTGCGTAATCTCTTTAATATTTTTTACGTTAGATATCTTAAATTTGTCTTGATAAAATATATCTTGTGCAACACCTCTTTTCTGTGGATAAGCATCTATGAAACAACATGGAGTTATATGCCCTTGAGCAGAATGGCCAAGGGATTGTGCTTCAAGAACATTATGTGCATTTATACATTTAGGTTTTAATTTTTTAGTTACTGGCACAAAATTCATCCCTCGGTTTTAAATGCCATACAGGTAAATCTGTACCTTTATCCCATCTGGAAGAAAGAGAAAGTTTAAATTCTATACCATCATCTTTGGCCATTTGCTTTGCCTGTTCTATATGATCTTGATTATAGTTAAATACGATATATTGCCATATTATATTACATCCCATCTTTACACCTAATTTCATCATATCGTATATGTGTTCTCCGTTTTGGTGGATACGGTATTTGTGACTTTCTTCTGGCAACCCATCCAAACCAAAAATCCAAGAAGTGTTAAACCCACTTCTTTCATATGCTTCTTCATAGAAAGGTTTTTTCTTATGAGAAGCTGCAGTATGTATATCTAATTTGTGAGAATATGCAAGGGTTAAAAATTCTTGAAAGTGTGTATGTGCTATTGGGTCTGATTGCTGTCCAGAAAATTCTATCCAAGAAAATGTTTCTAACACTTTTTTAAAATCATCTATAGACATCTCAACAAAATAATGACGATTTGCTCTATACCATATAGATTGTCTATGACACGCTGGACATTCTAAAGGACATTTATTTGTTATATCTAAATTAAGAGGTTTTCTATAAAGAGTTTCTAAATAAGTAGGTATGATTATATCAGGCATCACTCTTTCATCTTTTCCTTTTTCATATATCGATTCCAATTTTTTTGAACCTCTACTCCCTGTTCTTCTGGCGACAGTTTCTTAAATTTCTCATCATCAAATTCATATATAAATCCTTTTTGTTCCCTGTATTTTTCTCGCACAAAAAGTGTATGGAAAAATAACCTACATTTAAGAATAACTCTTTTCATACTCATTGTACAATACTCCTGCTATAAACTTATGACCTTTCGCATTTGGATGTGTATCCTCTGCACTTATTCTATGGTCTTCTTCTAATTTACTATCTATACTGTATCCACCTATACGTGAATCAAGTGGCCACCCTATAAAAGTTTTCTTCATTTTATCTACATAAGGACTCTCTATAATATAATTACAGAAGTCTTTATATTGTTTATTATTTTTGGATTCTTCCTTATTCATTAGTGGGGGACACCCTTGAATTTGTAGGTATGGTATATTATTTACCTCACATAAGTTCTGAAATGAATACATGTATCCTAAAGATTCGAGAGTGTCACTCTCCATATCATCAAAAGAATTATCTATCAATACCTTACTAACTTCATATCTTACACTAGACTTTTTTGGATTTTTTGTAGGGGGGTTATAAAATTGATCATGCCAATCTGCATCTAAAGTTATTCTATCAGGATGAAAACATACATAAACTCCACTTCTAAACAAACAAACCCTCTGCACCTCACTCCACATTGCGACACAAAGTCCTATGTCTTTTCTTGGTAGTATAGTTTCTGCGAGGGAAGTATATATTGCTTTATTACCATAACCACACCTACCAAGATTGATCAAGTCCATGTCTAACTTCTCTGCAAGAAGCTCTCCCCATAATGGAAACTCTTTAATCTTCTCTTGTCTTGCATAGTTGTCTGTGTAGGAACACCCACTTACTACTAACTTCTTACGTTTAGAAAATAGCGACATTATACTTCTTACTCCACTCTTCAGCATCTTCCCATGTGTTTACCATAGGTTGTCCTTTAATATTAAGAGAAGTATTAAGTAACATAGGGCATCCTGTCTGTTCATAAAACTCTTCCAATATAAATCTAAGATTAGAACCACAATCTTTTGTAACCACCTGTACTCTTGCAGTACCATCTACATGAGTTACAGAACTGTAATCGTGTTTTGCTTTTGCGACAAACTGCATATACTCATTCATAGGGCCCTCAAAGTATTCGTCCTTGAACTCTTCCAGTATTGCTGGTGCAAAAGGACGAAACAGTTGCCTTCTTTTAATCTGGTTCACTGTATCTTTTATATCAAAACGAGGATCACCAAGAAGGGAACGATTACCTAACGCACGTGGCCCAAACTCTGCTTTACCATTTGCAATACCACATACCTTGTTATCTAGAAGTTCCCTCACAACTGACTTAACAGGAACACCCTGTAAAATAGGATAACCAAGATAGGGTGATCTCCACTTTATTTTTTTCTTTAGAACTAACGCTGCGGCTCCTATTGCAGAACCAGCATCGCCTGGGGCAGGCATAATCCATATGTTCTTACCCTTTATCTTAGAGTTCGCTGCACAGTTCAATGCACAACCCCCCATAAGAACTAGGTTCTCATGTGGACACATTTCTATAAGTTTCAGAAGTTCCCTCTCATACAAGACCTGTACAGATGCGGCAAGGTCTTCAACACTTGCTTCGGGAAATATATCACCTACTCCTCTGTGATTATTCTCCCATAGTAAGTATTCCAGATCATACTTGGGATTACCAAACGCAGACATACCCATAGTAATATATTCATCTTCATTGGGTTTTAGTCCTATGCGTTGAGTTATCGCAGAATAGAGAAGTCCCAAAGAATACGGATACTTCCTAGAATAAACCTTATCCATAAGATTGTTTTTGGCCTTCCATACAGAAATAGTATCCCATTCTCCTATTGCGTCTATAACCAGTATATTACATTCGTCAAAAGGAGAAGTGTAATATCCTGCCGCCGCATGGGATTGATGATGACCAAAACTATAGTCATAGTTGACTCTTGGTTTTTGCCAAGATTGTCCAGCATATAAACGTCTTAAATTTTTACGGAAGGGTTTCTCGTAATAGGCAACTATATTTGGTTGATAGCGATCTGCTTTTGGCCACTGATCAGGATGTACCCAAGGATCGTTTTTAACTTTACTATATCTTTCACTCTGAGAAGCATATAAAATTTTACTATTTTGTAATAAACAGAGTGCAGCGTCATGAAATCCCTCTGATATTCCTATAATATTCATATATACACCTCACTGTTATGTCATACATCTAACCATTATATTAAAAAAATAGGGGAATGTCAAGTACTATTTTAGAAAAGAATGGTAGGCAACAATCGCTTCAATAGGGGTTTCTGCTTTCCTAATATCTGTTTTCGCCTTCTTCTTTCTACTTTTTTTGACCTCTTCTTGTTCAAATATCTTGAGTTTGAGTTTGAACAATGCTTCTTTTTGTTCTGCATCTTCTGGATCAAATTCAAACATTAAGTCTAGACTGCCTTGAAATTCCTCTGAATTTTGTGAAACATTTTCTGCGTTAAACATATTGTTTTGCGTTGCATATCTATGAAATGCATCTCTAAATAATTGTCTTCCAGCTTCATTTTTCGCACGTGTAGTTTCGTCTAGATTTTCATACGAATATTCTTTAAGAAGGGCCTGAAATTGGTCATCATTCTCATCTACCTTTAAATGGTATTCACGATTCTTTTCCCCATCAGACCACATAATTTGAACTGTGTCTAACTCGGCATTAGCATAGTATGCCTCTACTATTCTACCGCAAAATGCGAATGGTTCTCCGACTGCCATAATTCACTCCTATCCTTTATTTATACGCAAATTATACGTAGTTATTGTTTGTACTGAACCATTTGGAAATTCTTGAGATCGGTAATCATCTTCAACTTGCCGTGTTTGATAGTTACCAGAACCATCTAATTTAGTATTAACCATAGCAGTACCTCTAGTATTTCCTCCAGAAGTATTTGCATCATAGGTTATTTTATATCCATCACTTGAATTTGCAGCGGTGTACCTTAACCAATCTCCCAATACAGAATCTATTGTAGAATTGGACATTTCCTGTATATTGTTATCTCCGTCAAGAACTACTGGCATACGAGAAGGGGTATTTGCAGAACCATCTCTACTGTGCAGATAATAACTTGTTATTGTGGTTGGCTGATCCACTGTCTCTGGGATACCATCAGAAGTGTATGCACTTGTATCTGCACGTGTATCAATAAACACTGGAGTATCAGACGCAGATACTTTTGTATAGTTTGTAGCAGCAGTTGCAGAATCAGTGATTGTATATGTTCCTGCTGTACTTGAACTCTCTGTTCCTGAGATCATCAGGTCAATGGCCGGGTGTAAAAAAGTATCCTTGACATCATCTAAGCTCATGCAATGTATATTATCATCGCTATCATCATAATATAAAGGAAAGGTTTTTCCTGTGTCAGAAGTTTGACCAACCCCACTAGTTGTGTATGCAAGATTTATCTTATCAAATGTAACTGTAACTGTGCCAGGTTCAGCAGTAGTACCTTCTGCAACAAACGCAGAAGCATTTTGAGAAACCGCACCAGCTGATGTACGAGTATCGTCCATAGAATTTATATTTGCACCACTACCACTTACCTGAGTCAGTACTGCTGTTATTCCTTGAGAGTATGCGTAGATCATTCTGTTCTGTACTTCTACGATCTCTGCCGAAGTCATCTCGACTAAATTATTACTGCTATCTACATATAAAGGGGATACTGAAGCCATTATATCGCTCCAGGCGCAAATCCTGCCACTGAATTTTTAATCGTGCCGTCTGAACCTATTATCTCTATGACATTTCTTTGCATACCACTATGTAGGAACACTTCATCCTCTCCTAATATATCATCACCAACGTCTGTACTTGCCGCACTTGCATCCATGATTACATTATCACCAGCATTAGCAGAAGCTGCATTTGTTCCGTCTAAGACTATGAATACATCCTCACCTCTACGTGCGAGAGGTGCATATGCAGTTGAAGTCATCTTCAAACCGACATTGTGGTTATGTGTCAATGCAATTTCCTGATCATCACCAAAAGATAATACTGCACTGTCTGAGTCAAGGGCAAGATCATCTCCAACAAACAAATCTGCTTGAGTTGATAAACCGCCCGCAACCGTCAATGCACCAGTAGTCTTACTTGTGGATGCGGTTGTTGCTGTAATAGAAACAACACCACCAGCAGTAATACCTATTGCATTTGTGTCTGAAGCAGAACCAATATTACCAGCATCTGCAATCGTAAGATTTCCTCCTGATAATACTACTGTACCTGTTGCATCAGGAAACGTGATAGTGCGATCACCAGTAGGGTCAGTAATTGCAAATGTAGTTTCATGTCCGTCAGCAGAAGCACCCTCAAATACCAGAGGACTTGCACCCTGTAATGTCGCACCGATTGTTAGTGTATCTGCGGCCGCATCACCTAGAACCAGATTACCATTTAAAGTAGTAACACCTGTAACAGTTACGTTTTGACTAAAAGTCCAGTTACCACTAGAGTCGATAACAGCAGAATCTGTGTCAGAAGCAGAACCAATATTACCATCATCTGCAACAACAACATTACCTGTGAGAGTTCCACTAAATTTCGTTGAAGTTAAAATTCCAGTAGAAGGGTTATAAGTTAAACCTGTATCTGATTCTGCACCCTGAGCACCAGTTGCACCATCTACAAAGATAGGATATACAGTTTCGTTTGCAGAGTTGTTTGCAGTAACAGTAAATACGGAAGCAGTACCAGAAACAGCAGTAGACCAACTTAGAGTACCACTACCATTTGACATAAGAACATCACCAGAAGTACTTGCATCAGCATCAGGTAATACCCAAATTTGATCTCCACTTAATGCTGGTGCTTCAAAACCAACGTAGTTTGCACCTTCGTAGAAACGTAATTCTTGGTTTGATCCAGCAATATTAATACCACCTTCAACATTTAACAAGTCTCCTACATAAAGGTCTGCACTTGTACCGATACCACCAGTTACTACCAATGCACCTGTTGTCTTTGAAGAAGATGCTGTAGAAGAACTAAGAGTAACAACTCCAGCATTACTAATTGCAATCGCATCTGTATCTGAAGCAGAACCAATCTGTCCGTCATCTGCAAGAGTAATACCACTAGAGTGAACACTTCTTTGACTGAGTGTAACCGCACCTGCAGCTGCAATCGTAATTGCGTCTGCATCAGTCGCAGTTCCTATTGTACCCCCATCCTTGATTAGAATATCATCTTTAAATGTTACGATACCAGCAGAAGATACAGTCATTGCATCTGCCGTAGATGCAACACCTATTGTTCCACCATCTTTAATAAGAATATCATCAGCAAAGGTGACAATACCTCCAGAAGAAATTGTCATTGCAGCTGCAGTACCAGCACTACCTATAGTACCATCATTCTTTATAAGAATATCGTCTACGAAAGTTACAATACCTGTAGATGCAATAGTCATAGCAGTAGTGGCAGAAGCAGAACCTATAGTACCACCATCTTTAATAAGAATATCATCTACGAATGTTACTATACCTGTAGATGCAACGGTTATAGCAGAAAGAGAAGAGGCAGAACCTATTACACCACCATCAGGTATTGTTATACCAGTACTACTAAAAACAGGACGGGCACTAAATGTAACAGCTCCACTTGCAGCAACAGTCATGGCATCGGATGCAGACTCAACACCATAAGTACCACCGTCAGCAATCTCAAAGGACGATCCACCTGTAAGTAATAGTGTTCCAGAAGCATTAGGAATATTTACTGTACGATCAGCAGTAGGATCAACAACGGTAAGAGTTGTTTCGAAAGCATCAGCAGTATCTCCCTCGAAAACAATACTGGTTCCGTAGGTAGGGTTATCTTTAAGAACCTCAACATCAGTTTGAAGTTTATTAAATTCTAAACGAAATTCTTCAAGAGTTTGTGACGATGTTACTTGTGAAGCGGTAATTGCCATTATGTTTTCCCAACTATATCTTGAAGGAGACTTTTAATCTCATGCATTTCGCATTTTAGACTATTTATCTCTCTTGTCGTTTCTCTTATCTGATCTCTTTGTTCTTGTGCGGCCCTTGCACGTTTAACTGCAATATCGTATGCACCTTTATTACGATTTATAATTGCATGACTATCTTTCTCTCTCACTAGATCAGGAGCTCCTTTAACATCAATGTGTTCTGGTGCATCTTCTGGTCTTCCTTGTAATTCCATTTCTCCCATTTTATATCGCCAATGCTATTGCTCTAAGTTCTTTAATTCTAGGTGGTTCTGCACTATTAGTTCCTTTCATAACAACTTTGATTTGAAAAGAAATAAATTCATCTAATGGAGTTCCAGAGCCATCATCATTAACACCAGCAGTGTAAAGATATTCTGCAAAGTTATCTTTTGTAGTAGAAGCTTTAACAGTATTATCAGGACTTCCATCCGTATTAAATGCTTCATAACTTAAATCATCAAATTCAGAAGCATCATCTGTTCTTAATATCTTATAATACACTTCTATTTCTGCTGAAGAATGTCTATGCCCAGAAAAGAATACCTTCAGTGCAGTTGCGGCATTTTCCAATGTCACCTTTTTAGTTAAATAAACTGTAGCATTATCATCTCCATTAGGATCGGTTGATGCATCATAGAGAGATGTTGGATAAACATCAGAAGAACTATCTATCTTGTTTAATCTATTACCAGCGCACATAAGAGACATTCTTTGTGTATCTATAACAGGAGAAACATCACTATTATCAGAACTCAATGTAAAGTCTAAGAATACAGATTTAGAACCCCCATTTTCATTTGATTCATTTATTTCAGAAGCAACCATATAAGGAGTATCAAAGTCAGTATTTGCATTTATGTCTACTGTTATTGCATCAGAAGTGCTTACAGGAACAAATGGACTTTGTACACCAGAAGGACTAGTGCTTGTCATTGGTCTGATCTTCTGTGTTAAAGTAGTTTCTGGTAACTCCATCGCAGATATAATTGGTTTTACTGTGTCCATAGATGCATTTTCTGTGGCTTTAACAGTTTTACCCCCATTTGTCGCATCAGTAGAATCTCCACTAATAGAAGGTGTGCTAGAAAGAGAAACAGTATATGAATCCATGTTTATATTTGCGATTGAAGTATGAGTTTTATTAATCTCTGTAAAAGGAACTCTATGCAACATATAGAGTTCTACTTTAGTACCAGCAGGGTGAGATACTGCTGATGTACTATCTTGAGCTCGAGTTATACTAGATACTGCCGTATCACTAATAGTAGTGTACTTCATAACCTCATCACCAATTTTCAAAAACCACTGACTACTGGTATCATATGCAAATTTACCAGTGGTATCATTAAAGTCTGTTCCGTCAGTCAAAGTTAAACTTGTTGCATCAGATGCCATGGCAGATGCAAGAGTAGTTTCTGCACCAGACTCTACTCCACTAATAGTTACATTGTTTGAAGTATCATACATACCATGATTTTTATGGTTTACTAGTAAGGCTGTATTACCATTTGTAAATGTCAGAGGATGCTCTTTTAGTGTCTTAGAATCTAAAGTAGCATTTTGTATGGTTACTTTACCAGCAGCACTAGTATTAAACTTTGCGACATTAATTTTAAACTTTAAATCTTCTGTCATAGATGGAGCCCACGACCTATTATTATGTCCTTTAAATAGAGTACCAGTATGTGGCTGTTTAGACACAATTCGACTACCCCCAATATCTGTTTCTCCCATTCTAGAGATAAAAACTTTATATTCTGGAGTTACAGTCATTAGACATATCGTATATTCCTGTTCATGAAGTAAATAAACAGGAGAAGGGAAAGTAAATTTAGTTGCTACAGTAGCATCACTTGAAGTGTTGATGTCTGCTGGAAATTTAACCACACGTGCAAAAGGTAAAATCTTAGAGCCAGGATATCCATTCTCTGTGTTATGAATTTCCACCCATACTGGAAGGTTTTCATCTTTTGCAGAAAAATATACTTCAATAGAAGTTAGAAATCTTCCAGACGATCTTGCAAGTCCAAGAACATCGGCAGTTGCACCAACTTCTGAGTTAGCAGAAACGATAAATGTCTGTGCAAGGGGGTCATTTCCACCACAACCACAAGATTCTTCTTGTACTACTCTCATCTGTGTTGTCTGAGAAGTTACATTAGTAGTTGCAGATACACTTTGAGTTACAATTGCAGCATTTCTTGTTGCAATAATTGTTTCTTGTTCTGTTTCTAAAACACCAACAGCCTTAAATGTTGTCTGTCCTGCTGTTTCTGGGTCTTTAGAACGCACATCTGTAGCACTAGAAGTAAGTCTAAACTCTACTTCACCAGTTCTAAATTTAGGATTTCCTTCTATCTTAGGATCGGGTACTGCAAGAATACCTTTAATCTCTCCAGCTGCTGATGTAATTAAAGGACTTTGTGCGGCAACTACCCCACTGACATCTGCCGCATCTGTTGTATATCCACTTAAAGGTGTACAGTATTCATTAACATCTTTTTTATCAAAGAAACAATATAATCTTATATTTGGAAAGAAACCAAATCCTGTGAAAGTAATATTAACTGCTCGCATAAAAGGAATAAATGCACGTTGAACAACTTTTGAACCTTGACTTTCTAAATCAATCTGAGGTACAATACTGGTTTGTACACCAGTTCTAGTAGCAGTTCCCCTTTGAGTAGTGGTAGTTCGTGTTATTGTTGAAAAAACTCCTGTTCCAACAGCGCCCTCAACCGTAGCTTGAGATGATACTGTTGTTCCACTCCATACAGTAGACCAAGCATTCCAAACCGTACCAACAGCATCTGCATTTTCAGCACTAAAAGTATCAAAGTTACCTTCAACATTAACAATAAGAGCAGGCATAGTTTCTGTTTCAAACCATTCATCTCCTTCTGGGTCTAAATCAATTTTCCCATTCCATGTAGAATGTAAAAGAGGTGTTACCCTTTCTACTCTTGTTGCATAGGGCTGTTCTTGAAAAAGAATTTCATCATAAGGCAAAGTTATAAGATCACCAGTTTTTTGGTATCCAACACTTGCTCTTGCACTGGCAGAAGTTGCAGTCTCTTCCATTTTGACTCCCTTTGGGACACAAGGAGGACGCAACTCATTATTTTCCATATCAATACTACACTTATAATCGGTATGCTTTACATCACCAATTTTATGTCCAGAAAAACTATCGACAATAAAACCAGATTTAAATCTGTTTAATCCGTTAGCATCTTGAATTTCAAAACTTTCTGCATCTCTTTCTAAAAGAGATAAAGAAGTATAATACTCGACATGACTAATACGTTGTTCTAACTTACCTATATCAGCCATAGTGTATCTACGATTTTTCATCATAGTTACATCGACAGTTTGTGGCCTAAACGTAAAAGCTGGAATATCTACAGTTGCGAGTTGCATTGCATCTTTAATAGGTTCTGGGTAATTTGGTTGTTCTGAAGCAATACCAGCAAGAAAATTAATTCTTCCTTGTTTTGTTATACTCACTCTACCTTTATACGGTAAATAATATTCAAAATCTGTTGTAATCAAACTGCCTGGTTTTATCCAATTTATAGTTGAAGCACCAGTACCATCAAACTGTCTATGGTAGAAATCAAAAGAGTTACCTGTTACCTGATCTACAGTTTCTATGTTTGTGGACGTACCGCCAATATCTTCTGCTCTTGGTCGTATATCAAAAACATCTTGAAGGTCATATTCACCAGAGGGTGCTGGATCGTCTGGGTCAACCTTTGTAGCAGAATATTTTGGAATGTCTTCATATGTCATTTGATCTGCAACATCTGTATAGGAGTCTACAGTAAAGAAATCTCCAGTTCCATGTTCTAGGTAATCATAAATTACCAAGAGTCTTCCTAGAGGTGCTGGTTGACCTGGCTTTCTAACAATACGAGATATATCATAATAATTATCCCTTTGTCCTGTATCTAATTCATATCGGTCTGTAATGTTAGTACTACCTGTTGCCACAGCAGTAATAGGAGCAGTAGCACCACTTGAAAATCCTGTAATAGTGTCATTGGTAGTAAATGTTACCTTTGTTCCTCTTTTATAGACAAAAGACATGGGAGAAGAGGTATCAATAATTCTTCCTTTTGCTCCACTAGAAGAACCTGTAATCTCTTCCCCTTTTGTGAAATTTCCTACAACAGTTCCTAGTGTTAACACTGGAGCTGTTGAGTCTGAACTTGTACTTTCGGAATCTAGAACTGCAACCAATTTAAAAGCATCTGCCCGTCCCAGAGAAATGGTTTTGTCTCCAACACGTGTACCATAGGCGGCAGCTGTTGCACCAGCAACTTTTAGTTGTTTCATAAGTTTTGCAGTTTTAGTCTTTGCAACTGCACTAGACTTTAATAGAGTTGCAGTTATCTTTAGCTTTGCTCCATTACCAAAAACCGCATTATTCGTGATAGTGACCGTATTAGTGCCACCACCAGAAAATCCAGTAGATGCACTTACAATATCTCCCTGTTGTCCTGTACCACCAGAACCAGCAGAAAGAATAGACACTACATAATCTACTTCTGCATGGGAGACAAAGACTTCCCCTGTACCAGCACTAATAGTTACAACACCAACACTACTTGAAGTTGTCACAAACTGTTTTCTTAGATAATAAGAAGTATCACTTGCTCCAGCATTTGCAGTAGTAAGATGTGTTTTAATTACATTCTTTGGAAGTTTAAATACCGATACGTTTTTTTCTGAAGATTTTAATTTTGCTTGTTTTAAAGAAGAACCAGTACCTCCTGTTGCGGCACGTTCCAATCCCATTGGTAATTTATCCAATTCAGAAATAATGTGATCCTCAACGTCTGTACCAGCATCGTCCGTTTGATCTAACAAAACAAAAGATTCTGTTGTCGGGTCTGCATCTAGAACAATATCAGCAGTAAAGTTTTGACCACTATCTACATCTGTCATATGCAGTTGTCGAACCTGAGAAACATTTTTTGTAATTGCACGTGTAAGAGTAATATCTGCATTACTTGAGTTTTCTAAAATGCTATCGGTTTCAGCAGAATCAGATGCAGTTAGTTTTTCTCCAGCACTAAATGTTCCTGACACATTTGTAAGAATAACAGTTCCACCAGAAGTACCATCTGCCCATAGCCAACCTGTGGCTTTAGATGTTACACCCTTAACCTGTACACCACCATTACTATGGTTTGCTTCTAGTGTCGGACTTGGAGTATCACTTAAAGTCAAAAAGGTAAAAGGTCTAAAATCAAACATATACATCTTAAAGACAGCTTCAGAACTTCCTGCTGTACCTGACGTATATTCTATGGCTCTAGTTCGTGCGACACCAATACGAGTTCCAGAAGAACTTCCCCTTGTTGCAGTAGGTGTGTCAAATAGATCAATCTGTTTATATGGAGTTGTCTCTCCACTGATAAAAGATATATCAGGAGTACCATACATATTTGTTACATTTAAAAAGTTTCCTACATCATATGTCACAACTCCAGAGTTAACAGAATTAAACTCTCTTGCTTTTGGTATGTCAACAAAAGTATTTACTAATTTTTCAATTTCATAACCACGAACATATGCTTTTCCTGGCGATACTTTAAGAGCAAGAAGATCATTAGATGCAGTACCACCCTGATCTGTGGTATCTCCTTTTGAAAACACTCCCTCGTTTTCATTCAGAGTTACAGATTCTTTTACTTCCATAGAAAAAGTACGAACAGTGTAATCTCCAGACTCATCAAAAGTTCTTCTTGCCAGAGTATCAATAATTGTTCCCAATGCAGCTCTATTAACAGGAGCAAGGGAGTCTCCATTTCTAACTTCCATCAACATAATAAAATCGCTGTCGGCAGTAGAACCTATATCAATAGAGGTTAAAGTTGCCTCAACTTTTATTCTGTGTGCGCCTTTTGCGGCAAAGTTAGAAGTTCCTGTTGCATTATCTAAAAGAGTAGAATCTGATTCTGGAGTTATAATAGTTTCTGTTATCTTAAACCCGACTTTACCATTTGCTTCATCAGTTTTATACTTGTCTAATATAATAGTCTGTTCTGGAACCTCTACAAATCCCCCACGTAGATAATAGACACCATCTTGTATAACTGCGCCTGTACCATAACCTGTAGCAGAAGTTGAAAACACTTGTGCAGAAACAGCATCAGCTGAGTAAGCAGTATCACCATTAGTTACCGCAAGACTGCAAGATAATGTTTCTCCATCTTGAAAAACTGTAGTTGTATTATCTGTACCTACTCCAGAATACCTAACATAAAATGTTGGTTGATCTGAAGACGTTCCTACTTCTACATGATTTATCTGAGCCTTAACACCAGAAGTTTGTCCTGTTATAAAACCATTTTTATATTGAGCAGGACTGATAGTTTCTCCACCATATGCAGTTTCTATCTTAACATATGCATAATTACGAAGTAACCTTAATTGTCCAGGCACTACCATAGAACCTTCTTGTAAAACAAAATCTCCTAATTGTTCGATATTGTTTCGCAGAATACTCTGCATCTGGGTAAGTTCACGTGCTTGAACTGCATACCCTGGCCTTGCAAGTACTTGTTGAAAGTTTTTTGATTTATCAAAATCATCATAATATGGCGTCACATTTAAATCGGTTTTTAAAGGCATATCTTAGAACTCCACGATAAGTTTAATGTCTTCCGTCTGATCTGATGAACGACTGATAGGTTTTCTGTTTTCTACATAAATTATGTCTCCGCTATCTGCTTTTAATTCTGGAGTAGAATATCCATCTGTAAAAGTAGTTGTTGCACCTCCAGCAAGTGTTACAGCAGAATCAGCAGAAGCATCAGGAGTTCCATACGCTCCAGAGGTTGCACCTGTTACTTGGTTTGCACCACTAAACGCAACATAAGAACCAGTAGTTCCACTTGTACCATAATCCCCAAATCTTTCCTGAGAATAATAGAGAATGTTTAAACTTGAATCCCAATCAACAACTTTACCTATTGCACCAGTTGATGCTTGGGATATTTTTTCGTCTGCATCAAACGTACCACTTACAGAAGTAAGTTTCAATGCATATGTCTGTCTTATTGTAGCAGAAGATGCTACTGTAGTAGTTCCATATGTGTAGGGATCAACAACAAGACCAACTCTACGGAAATCGTTTGCAACTGTAAAGTCATCACCCTCTGCTTGTGTAAGAGTCGTATTCATCATAAGATAATGTCCACCTAGCTCTGCAACTGCATCACTTCCATGTCCACCTTTAGGACTTACTACAATTTCTACTGCTCCACCAGAACCACCCATTGCAGCTGCAGTCGAAAGACTCGAATCTGAGAATGTATATCCAGAAGCAAGATTAACTGTTCCGTAAGTGTATGCAGCTCCTCCAGCATGAATGGTAGTATCTGTACCAGCAGTAAGACCAAAGGATGCAATCGAACCACTTGAAACCGTTATTCTTACAATCGCACCAGAAGATGTTCCCTGACTTGTTCCATCTCCATATACTGCTGCATAGTATGTTCCATCTGTATATCCAGAACCAGCAGTAATTTTTAGGGAAGAAACTTTACCATCTGTTGCAGCTGAACTTACTGTACTGTTTGTACTAACAGGCATAAAGTCTGTTGTCAAATATTTCTCAACATCAGAACTGGAAAGAGAGTACATGTACTGTAGCACATACCCACCTGATTCAAAAGGTGCAGAAGATTCAGAAGTAGGAGCAGAACCACTATATGCAGCTCCACTAGCATTGTCAAGAACTTTATATACACGATAGTCTGTGGTCATAAAGTAAAACTTGGAATCGTAAAGATTTGTTGCACCAGAAGTTGCAGTATTAGAAGAACTCATCATATGATCATATTGATCATAAATCGTACCATTAGCCCAATTCCTTCTAGGTATTGCATAAGTGATAAAAGAGGAAGTAATCTTTTTTGCAGCTATCATATCGTCCCAGATATAAAACTCTTCTCCCACACCATCAGCAGGGGTAGGTGGAGCTCCATCTGTTCCACCAGAAGTTCCTGTCGTGAATGGAGTAGATTTTCCTATAAAAAGATAATACGTGTTCCCAGAAGATTCGGTAAAAGATTCATAGAACTGGGACGCATTATGTTGTCTGAATTTTTCTGTGATTATAGCTGCCATTTTAATTTCCTTGTCTTATTTATGCACCAGCACCATAAATTGTTTTTAATGTTGACCCACTGGAGTTTTTTATTAGTAGTGTTGCAACGCTTTTTAATTCTGCCGACCCTATGGCATCATTTGCCATATTTGCTTCTGCAACCGTATCTGCCGCAATCATAGTTCCTGTTACAGAGTTAGTATCACCAGTTGTCACAACTGTTCCTGTAATATTCGGAATTGTAATAGTACGATCTGCGGTAGGGTCTGTTACTGTAACTGTAGTCTCATGTGCGTCTGCTGAAGCACCCTCAAATACTATAGCAGAAGAGTTAATAGTAAGATTTGCAGAGGTTGTTATTGCACCTGATGCCAATGTTCCTGTTGTGGTAAGGTTTTCGTTTCCAAAATCAATTGCACCAGAACTATCGGTAAGTGATCCTGCAGCTAAGGTTGCAGTTCCAGCATTAACAGTAGTACTATTTAATGTTGTATTGGTTAGGGTAGTAATGGTAGCAGAAGTTTGTGTACCACTAACTGCACCGCTTATTGTAGGGGTGGTTAATACAGCAGAACCAAGAGTAACAACTGATGCTGTCGCACTCAAACCACTTGTTAATGCACTTCCAGTACCTAATAGAGTATATATTTCAGAAAAGTTATCATTAACTT
>VTLG01002156.1_pt1 | contig 95955 bp, 85 predicted proteins | sample 4694571 | NCBI WGS metagenome assembly VTLG01 (sample SAMN12604809, study PRJNA352737) | marine metagenome | biome: ENVO:00000447; feature: ENVO:00000209|ENVO:00000569|ENVO:01000036; material: ENVO:00002151; isolation source: viral sequences binned using virsorter ... | reverse complement strand
AAACCCCGCAAATCCGCGCAGCGTGATTCTTAACGACGTTAATCCTTTTGAGGGTTCACAAGCAGAACAAATAACTAACTCTAGTTTTATAATGGAGAATAAAGATATGTCTGATGTTCTCAAAGAACAGGTAGAAGAGCTTAAAGCTGAATTAGCTTCCGCTAAGAAAGCCTCTGATGCTCTTAAGGCTGAAATTACTAACCAAAAAGATGAAGAATTTCAATCTAAGATTGAAGCTTTTGAAGCTACTGTTTCAGAAAAAGACACGGCTATTGCCGAAGCTCAAGCTGCTGTAGAAGCTGCTGAAGCCAAGGTTGCCGAACTTGAAGAAGCAATTGCTAAGAAGGACGAAGAGTTGGCTGTTGCCAACGAAAAGATTGAAGCTCATGAAACCGAGAAGAAAGTGCTTGCTCGAAAGAGCTTGCTCATTGAAGCCGGTTTGGACAGCGAAGAAGCTGAAGCAGCTATTGAGAAGTTTGCTGAAGCTAGCGAAGAAGTGTTCGAGGAAGTTGTTTCCCTAATCGCAAAGAAAAAGGGTGCAGCACCTCCATGGCTTAAAAAGGACGAAGACGAAGAAGACGAAGACGAAGGCAAGAAAAAAGCTAAGAAGAAAGCTGAAGTAAAAGCCGAAGAAGTAGAAGCAGAAGAAGCTGATGAAGCTGAAGCTGAAGAAACTGATGAAGCTGAAGTTGAAGCCGAAGCTGAAGTTCTTGAAGATGTAGAAGAAGAAGCTGAAGCTGCACTAGCAGATGCTGGAGACGATTCTACTGATGAATTGCGAGCAAGTGCAAGTGAGTGGCTTGAGACCAACGTTCTTCGTTCAACGGCAACTCTTAATAAGTAAACGTGTTTTTTAAGGAGACATTACAATGGCTTTAAAAGCTGATAGAAATGAACTCGATGTCGATATTAGCTATTTCATGAATGAAACTGCTGAAAGAGGCCAGATCGTTGTAATCAGTACCGCTGGTTCTGGTGCTGCAATGGATCAGGCTGGAGCTTTGGTAACGGTTGCTGCGGCAAGCACTACCAATATCCCTGTTGGGGTTTTGCTCAATGATGTAGTAAATCTTGACCTCACCCGCCAGCATATCAACTGGCACAAAGATGAAGTCCAGAAAGGTGGCAAAGTTGCTATCCTGAAGAAGGGTTATGTTGTAACAGACCAGATTGAAGGAACGCCTACCGCTGGCGCTCTTGCTTTCCTTGACGATGCAGACACTGGTAAATTTGCAGTAGCAGGTTCTGTTGCTGATACCAAGTACAGTCCTGTAGGTCGTTTTATGTCCACTAAGGACGAAGACGGTTACGCTAAGGTTGAAGTCAACCTGCCTGTTCCGATGAATAAAGCAGATGCCGCAGGCACTGACGTATAATTAACCCTTAATAGGAGACTATAATCATGAGTAGAATGACTAAACCTGATGATCATTTTATCGAACTCATTCAGCGCTCCGGTAGCGCCGAAAAGAATGAGGCTCTCGCTGCACAGCGAGAACTAGCGGTTGCTCTTGAAACTCCCCTTCGTAAGGGTGTTTTGGTTGGCGACGTTCTTGATGGAATCTTTGAAAAGATCCAGATGGCTCCCGGCTCTGCCGCTGAATTTCCACTTGACCTCTTAGCCCCCGGCACAGAGAACGATCATGTGGCTTACACTAATCCCGGTCACGGTCGTATTCCCGAACGTGCTGTCGAAGGCGATTACGTCATGGTTCCGACTTATTCAGTCGCTTCCTCGATTGATTACCTTCTTCGCTACGCTCGTGAAGCCCGTTGGGATGTTGTGGGTCGCGCAATGCAAGTTCTCGAAGCTGGCTTTGTTAAGAAGATGAACGACGATGGTTGGCACACACTGTTGGCCGCTGGCGTTGACCGAAACGTTTTGGTCTATGACGCTGACGCTGCTGATGGTCAGTTCACCAAACGTCTCATCTCTTTGATGAAAACTGTTATGCGTCGAAACGCTGGCGGTAACTCCGGTTCTTTGAATCGTGGTAGACTGACAGACGTTTACCTCTCACCTGAAGCTCTTGAAGACATCCGTAACTGGGGTCTGGATCAAGTTGACGAAATCACTCGTCGTGAAATTTATCAGGCTGGAGATGATGGCGCTGCAATCACCCGTATCTTTGGCGTGAACCTCCACGACATGGATGAAATGGGTGAATCTCAGGAGTACCAATTATTCTTTAGCAACCAGCTTTCTGGTAGCTTGAATGGTACTGACCCTGAACTCGTAGTAGGTCTTGACCTGTCTGCTAATGACAGCTTTATCATGCCTGTCAAGCAAGACGTTCAGATTTTTGAAGACGATGCATTGCACCGTCAGCAAAGAGCTGGCTTCTATGGTTGGGCTGAAATTGGCTTTGCTGTTCTGGACAACAGACGCATCCTACTTGGTTCTTTCTAAGAATCTTAGGTTATATAGCCAACGAGATAAGACCGTCCCTAGATTTCTAGGGGCGGTTTTTTTATATGGTGTATAATAATACGGAATAAAACAACGTAATTGGACTACACTATATGACCAAAAGAACTAAAACCGAATTAGCGACTCAAGTTAGCAATAAATTGCCAGATAACTCTTCTGCACTTATCAGTCCATTAGATATTAGAAGTGTTTTTACAGATGTTGGCGATTCTTTATTTTTTTGGGATAGCACAATACCAGCTAGCGCAACTGAGACTTGTGTTAAGGGTGAAACAAAATTTGGCAAAAATGCTGATGACATATACCACCTTTATATTTGTGTAGATACTGATACATGGAAGCGAACAGAATTAACATCTTTCTAGAAAGAGGAGACATAAAATATGTCAGCTATGTCAACATATCTTGAAAACAAGATTGGCGATCATGTTTTAAGAAACACGGCTTACACCACTCCCGGCACAAGTGTTTATGTAGGTCTCATTAAGTTTTATGATGCACCCGTAGTAGAAGCTGGAACCTTAACACAAGAAGCTAGCGGTGGAGCTTACGCCAGAGTTCAAGTTACCGCTTGGGATGCAATGAGTGATGGTGCAACCCAAAATACTGGAGCTATTACATTCCCAACCGCAACAGGTGACTGGGATAATATTTCCGGCGTTATCATTGCAGATGCTTCTTCTGGTGGTAATGTTCTGCTACACGGCTCTTTAACCACTGCCAGAGACGTAAAGAATGGCGATGTATTTAAGTTTAACGCTGGTGATTTAGATATTACATTTGCCTAATCACCTTTATTAATTAAGGGGTGAATCATGGCTCTCGTAGTTAAAGATAGAGTAAAAGAGACTACCACTAGCACTGGTACTGGCACTATTAATCTTGCTGGTGCTGCTGGTGGGTTTCAAAGCTTTGTTGCTGGTGTTGGTAATGGCAATACCACTTTTTATGCGATAGAAGACGCCAATGGCACAGCATGGGAAGTGGGTATTGGAACTGTTACCGATGCTTCTCCAGACACTCTTGCTCGCACAACAGTTTTAGCTAATAGTAATGGTGACACAGACGCCATTACACTGTCTACTGGTACGCATACTGTTTTTGGAACTTATCCTGCTGGTAAATCTGTGTATATAGATGCTAGTGGTAATCTGTCTCATACAGTTGACATTAGTTCTGATACTAATTTAGTTGCTGGTGCTGGAATCACCCTCACCGGAGACACTCTTTCTGCTGACATGACTCAAGAGGCGGTTGAAGATTATGTTAATGGCTTATTAACTGCTGGCGCTAATATTGGTTTAACATACGACGATGCGGCTGGCACTCTAACAATAGCAGCCACCGATAACAATACCACTTATACCGCTGGTGATGGGTTAGACTTGTCTGGTACAGCATTTGCTTTGGATTTAAAAGCTAATGGTGGAGCAGTTATTGAGTCCGGTGAATTGGCTATAGACTTAGCCGCTAGTTCTATTACTGGAACCCTTGCTGTTGGAGATGGTGGAACAGGAGCTACCACTCTTAATAATTTAATCACTCTTGGCACGCATACTACCGGAAACTATGTAGCCACTATTGCTGACTCTGGGGATAGCACTATTACTGTTGCAAATAGCGGTTCTGAAAGCGCTGCTGTAACTTTAGACATAGCTGATGACGCTATTGATACTGTGCATATTGCCGATTTACAAGTTACGACTGCAAAAATAGCAGCCGACGCTATTACTGGAGCAAAGATAGCCGATGATGCTGTTGATAGTGAGCATTACGTTGATGGGTCTATTGATACCGCCCATATAGGCGATCTACAAGTAACAACCGCAAAGATAGCTAATGACGCTGTTACTTATGCTAAAATGCAACACACTACCACCGCTAATAGAGTTTTGGGTGCAGCTAGTGCTGGAGCTATTGGAGAAGTTCAAGTCTCCAATGACATGTTAGCTAATTCTACCGTGAGCTATGGGGGAATTGAACTTGCTTTGGGTGCAAGCGATGCTACTCCAGCTTTCGCTTTAGATGATGCAACTGGACTTCCAATAGTCGCTGGAACAACTGGAACTTTAACAGTGGCTCGTGGCGGCACAGGAGTGACTTCGCTTAGCAATGGTCAGTTGTTAATAGGTGGTTCTAGTGGAGCTACTGCGAGTACATTAACAGCGGGTTCCAACGTAACAATTACAAACGCTGATGGCGGTATTACAATCGCAGCCGCCGCTAAACTTACCACAGAAGAAGTCCAAGACATAGTTGGGGCTATGGTAACAGGCAATACAGAAAGTGGTATTACGGTTGCTTACGAGGATGGTGATGGAACCCTTGACTTTACTGTTACTCTCGACTTTAACGACCTGAGTGACATGGCCTCTGGAGCGCCCGCAGATAAAGATATATTAGTTTATTCGAGTTCAGAATGGAAGCATGTGGCGTGTGCAGGCACTGCTAGTGGCGATATAAACTTCTCATGGAGTGAAATCGGCACTGATGGTGTAATTAGTATTACCAACACCGAATATAGCGGAATTGTACCTGTTAATAAAGGTGGTACTGGTGCAAACAGCTTAACTGACGTTAGGACTTGGTTATTTGGTGGTTCAACACTACCAGAATCTCTTGGTGGGTCAGGAAGCACTAGTTTTCCCGGTAATAATTCAGTAACTCTCGGCACTCACACAGTCGGTGACTATGTAGCAACTATCGTTCCCGGTACTGGTATCTCATCAAGTGGTTCAAGCAATGGAGAAGGTACTGCTCATGAAATAGCTATAGACACCAACTGGGCTGGTCAATCGAATATTACAACAATAGGAACTATTACAACCGGAACTTGGGAAGGCACAACTATTGCCGTTAATCAGGGCGGCACTGGAGTCACAAGCCTTTCTGATATTACATCGGCAAATAATTTATTAACTGTAGGGGGCGGTGCTGGTAGGATTATCGGCGGTGATGCAACATTAACGGTTAATGAAGCTAATTTTGATCTTGATAATATTGGTGGTGTCTTAGGCTTAACAGATCAGGTTACTGGGACTCTTCCAATAGCTAATGGCGGTACAGGAGCTACTACTTTAAATAATCTTATTACCCTCGGTGACCATACTACTGGTAACTATGTAGCTACGGTTGCTGCCGATGGCAGCACTATCACTGTAGCAAACAGTGGATCTGAAACTGCTGCGGTAACCGTAAAAGTAGCTGACGGTGGTATTGATAGTGATCAAATTGCTGCTGGCGCGGTCGATTTGGCTCATTTGTCTGCCACTGGTACAAAAAGCTCAAGCACCTATTTGCGAGGAGATAACACTTGGGCGACAGTTTCTGGTGGCAGCGGCGATATGACTGGTGTCGATTTAACTGCCAGTACGGGTATTGATATAACCAGCGAAACCAATACTACTTCTGGCGATTACAGCGCAACCATAGCGGTCGATGTTTCAGACTTTATGACAAACGGTTCTGACAATCGTATTCTTACTGCCACTGGCACAGATGCGATGAACGCCGAAGCTAACTTCTCATTTACTGGAAGTGCAGCGACTCTAATTGGAACCCTTACCGTTGGTGTTGACGACACAGGGCATGACGTTAAGTTGTTTGGAGCTACTTCTGGTGCGTACATGCTATGGGATGAAAGCCTAGATAGGCTAGAACTGAAAAACTCATCTTTTGTACAAAGCATCGCAAACGCAGAAGAAGAACCTGAAAATGATGCAACCCTAGATATACATCTAAATAAAGGAAACTATTTTGATGTAGAACTAAATGCAAACATAACAGATATAGACTTCAAATACGGAGCAATTGGTCAAAGATTTATGATAAGGTTTGAACAAGACGCTAGTTCAGGCCCATATACTATCGCTTGGGATGCAGTTACTATGGACTTTGATGGTGGTGGAAGTGCAGTAGCTGTTACCATTAGTTGGCCCGGAGGAACTGCTCCAACTATGACTGCAACAGATGACAAAGCTGATACTTATGGTTTTGTTGTTAGAGCTGAAGGTCATATGGACGGCTTTATAATTGGTCAAAATATGCCTGTAAACGACAACTAACATGAAACCTAAAAAGTGTGCGTTAATAAGCACTCCTAGAGCAGGTACACACTATTTAAGAATGACATTGGACAATCATCCGAAAATAGGATGGGCAGGAGAATTTTTTAGACCGGACGATAAATACAGAACATTACCAATATACAAAGAACATTTTAAAATAAAAGATTATATATATAACAACACTATTGACCCATCTATAGCTAAACTTAACCATGTTGGATTTGTGTGGCATTTGACTCTTAATAGCGACTTGCCATTTTCAAAAATTGACAAGTTCATTTTGCTTGAAAGAAAGTACAAACTTGCTCAATTTGTTTCATTGAAAATAGCTACCGAAACAAAAATTTGGAGAGACAAAGAAACAAAAGAAAAAGTCGAAGTCTTACCCAAAAACTTGTTTGATTTTATAGATAGACAAACAAAATTATACGAAGACTTTAAAAGCCTTAACCTAGACTACAAAAAGGTTTACTACGAAGACTTATGCAAAAATTTTGACGAAACAATAAATTCAATTCAGGATTACTTAAATGTCGAGCGATTTGAATTAGATCCCGCAATGCTTCAAAAGCAAGAAAAAAGACCACTGAGGGAAGTAATAAAAAATTACGAGGAAGTAAAACTATATGATGGATTTTACAAGATATGAATTTACATTAGATTGTGACCATCCAGATTGGATAGCAGACAAGAGACATGTAGAAATAATATACGAATTCTTAATGCGTACAGATTTAAAGAGGGTAGCTGAGTTAGGCTCGTATACGGGTTTTTCTACAGCTGCTTTTATAGAGGCTTTAAACAACGGAAAAGACTTTAAGTTGCACCTTTCAGAGGTAAGCCCAACGAGACAATTAAAAACTCTTATATCAATGTGCAAAAAACCAGACAATGTGATCCTTCATACGCATAGTGGAGAGAGTGTTCTGGAGCAATGGAAAGACTTTGATTTGGTTTTTGTAGACGCTGACCACTCCATAAGAGGAGCTGGAGCAGAATTATTAATGATATTAAGAAATGAAGTGCCAACCGTAATAGCTCATGACACTAATCTTTTTAGTATTAGTAGTAACTACAATGGAAAAGGCTCTGAGCTTTTGGGAAGAGTTTTAAAAATACATCCAGAGTACATGACTATAGAGGACAAAGAAATGAGGTCAAGAGAATTAACACACAGAGGTTTTCTCCTCGCTTCTAAAGACGAAGATAAATACCAAGTCGCAAAGGAGATCTTTGAAGAGCTATGCTGATATATTTAACCGATATCAAGCAAATGCCAAAGTGGGAAAAAATATACGGAAGCCTTGAAGATGTTTTTGATTATGGCTCTAAGCAAGAGTACAAAGACATACAAGACCTAAAACTTTTCGGTCTTTACAAGGATGAAAAAAGAAACGTTAGACATAATGTTTATCATCCAATCGACTATGTATCTCACGATGTACGGATAGTTTTTGGTGAATTTGATACAGTCGAGCATTTGGAAAAGCATAGACCTGATAACTCTAAAGTAGTAAAAGAATTAGATAGATCAGACAATACTTCGATAATGAAAGTCAAGTTTCCAATTATGAAGCATAAAGACTTTTGTGACGACGATTACACAAACAACTTATTTAATAAATTAGTTCAAGATGAAAGAGTCTTGTTTTGCTATGTAACGACAAGCGGTAAAGGAATAAGATTCGGCTTTAAGGTCAATGAAAGAATAAATAATGATTTAGAATATATCTCAAATTATTATTATTACGGTAAAGAGTTTTTAAAATATGATCAAGGAAATAAGTTTGGGATTGAGTCTACTTCTAGCAGGACTGGTAGTTTTTACGAGCTTGCTAGCATTACTAGCGTCTATTGGTTCTTACCTATTACAGACAATTGGCATGTAAAAGAATCTGTAGAACTTAAGAAAATATAAAATGGATTATGAATTTACTCAGGACTGGTTTTCTGAGAAAAACCCAGAAAAGGTAGTTATTCAATTTGAAGAGTTCTTATCTGAGTTTAAAGGCAAGCCATGTATGTTTCTTGAAATTGGTTCGTTTGAAGGAATGTCAACCATATGGATGCTAGAAAATATATTAACAGAAGAAAGCTCTCAAATTTTTTGCATTGATGCATGGGCTGAATGGACAGGAGATGCTTTTGTAAGATTTGTTTCAAATATAAATAAAACGGGATTTAGAAATAAAGTTCATATTGTTAAAGGAGACTCCTCAGAAGAGTTGAGGGTATTTCCAAATCATTATTTTGATTTTATTTATGTAGATGGAAATCATGACGAGAAGGCTGTTATCAAAGATGCAATAGGATCTTTTAGAGTCTTGAAAAGGGGAGGTATCATAGCTTTCGATGATTATTTGTTGGGTGTAAGATATCCAAATAGTCATGGATCAAAAGCAATGAATGGGTCTGCTAAAAAAGCTATTGATTATTTTATTGAAACTTTTAAAGACGAATTAGATGTAATACACAATGATTACCAGTTGTGGATTAGAAAAAAATGAAGATAGCAATAGCTCAGTTATACACTGAGAATTTAGATGACTGGGCTTATATAGCCGTAGAAAACAAACAAAATTACGCAAGGCTTAACAATTATGATCTTGTATCAAAGCGAGGTCTTTATAAGACAGATTTTGAACAAAGACATCCAAGCTGGCATAGTGTGTTACTAATATTGGAGATATTAGAGACAACTAATGTGAATTGGGTTTTTTGGTCTGATGTAGATGCATTGATAATGGACTACACTGTAAAGTTGGAAAGCTTTATACGACCAAAGTACGATATGATTATACCAACACAGGGACAAGGCGAGTATTGTGGAATAAAAACTAGAAACTGTCTATGCTGTGGACATTATTTTATTAAGAACACTGAGTGGTCAAAACAATTTTTGAGGAAACTTTGGGATTGGCCGAAAGAAGAATACCAAAAGTACAGAACTTACAGCTACTGGGAACAATGTGGCATGAATGATTTGTACAACAAAAACGAAATGAATTTTGATGAACATGTATATATAGAAAAACAAAATAGAGCTTTCAACTCTTTTTACTATGTAGACAATAAGAACAGACCCATGCAATTTACCGAATGGGGTGAAACTTGGTTTAGGGCTGACAAGTCAAAGGAGCCAGTAAAAAACTTAGGAACGGCATATAACGATGGAGACTTCATAATACATTTTGCAGGTAAGCATTGCGCTCCATACAGAAAGTCCTTGATGGAAGAGTATTCAGAGAAAGTAAAATGGAACTAATAGTAAAAGTAAAATCTGATGGATCTAATCCATACTATCAAGACGGAGATGTAGTAGAAGCTATGTCTCTTGATCGTATTTATTTAGCTCATGCGGAAATGATATGTCATCCTGATAATTTTGGTTTTAATGCTAATGGAACTAGAGATTTAGGAACTTTACTTCAAAAATTTCAGGAGGCTACACATATCTATAAGTTTGAGAGGCTTAATAGTAATGATGTTAAAAGAACCAATCTATTAACTGATGAAGAAGATATCTTAAACACCATCCCAAACGCAGACGGCGAAGCCATTAATGCATATCAATATATATCTAGAAGACTAAAGAATCCGCGCCATAAGATATTTGGAGCAAGTGGCTCGGAAATTTGGTATGGCAAAATGAGAAACGATGCTGAAGTTTTTATTCCAGTAGCTTGGAATCATATAGAAACCGAAAGCGATAATTTGCAAAGCAATCATAATAGCTGGCCTTTTAGTGACTTAGAAAAAAGACATTTCATTTGTATTAATACCTCTGGAAGGAGTTACGATGGAGACTCTTTTACTAGAGTTGAGCTTTCTGGTGGCACTGTGACGGAAAGATCTTTGCCCGCTACTGAAGACATTCCTGAAGACCCTCCAGAAGATTATACTCCTGTTATTCTAGCTAAAAGAAGGTGGTTTGTTCCTTATTGGGACTTATCCTCTGAGCTTGGAAATTCTGTAGATAATTTGAGAAATCCAGACCATATGTGTGACTGTAGAAAACCAATGAACGAAAGAGAACACATTGATATTCTTACTTACGATAAGATCACAGAGGGGTTGTTGTAATGGCTACTGTAACAAAAACTATAGGAACTAGTAGTAGAGATTACACTACTATTGCCGCATGGGAAGCGGATTTGTCTTCCTCCTCAATATATGGCAATGGCGATACTGCTGTTGGTGAAATGTATGCTGATTCTACGTTTACAGGCGCTACTACAACTATAAACGGAGGAACTAGTATTGGCGGTAGTTCTGGACAGGATCTTGCATTAGTTAAACTCAGCGTTCATGCTGACAGCAGACACGATGGAACGGCTGAAAGTGGAGCGCTATTAAAACCAACATCTGGTTCTGGTCATGACCAAGGCATTATTAGAGTGGATGTAGACAATGTAATAATTGAGTGGTTAGATATAAGCTTAGATAGTCTAGACTCTGCAAATACAAACAAAGCAATAGTTCTTACCGGGACTAATGATGCTTGCATTCTAAGAAATATGCTCATACATGATAAAGGAGGAAACCCCGGAAGTAATGGCCCACATATAATTCATGTAATTGGAACTGGAGATTCTGGTGACACCATAACTATACAAAATAATATAATATATAACATAGTAGAAACAAATAACGACCACGCTTCCGCTATAAATACAAATACTTGGGATGCAGATGCTTATATTTATAATAATACTGTATACAACATAGATTCTGCTGGTAGTTCAAAATTTGCGATTGGTATAAGATTTGGCGATCCAGCAAGTTCTGACACAACTGTAAAAAACAATTTGGTAGCAAAGTTAGTTTCTGATAAGTCAGATGGAGAAAGGGCTTATGAGTATGGGGCAAGCAATGGAGGAAGTGGTACTGTTACCGAAGATTATAATCTATCAGATGATACATGTCATTCTTCTTACACTGCTGCTGGAAGTAACTCTTTGACTGGAAAAACACTAGCACAGATAGCTTTTGTTTCAACTACTGGTGGGTCTGAAGACTTGCATATAGCATCTGGATCTCATTGTATAGATGAAGGTGTAGACTTGGGGACTACTAATGGTGTAGAGATAGATATCAATGGAAGGAATAGAGACTCTCAAGGAGACACTTGGGATATAGGCGCGCATGAGCTTGTAGCAGATGATGACACTACGGGTGCTGCATTTATCATGTTTGTTGATCCATAATAGTGTATATCTATTATAGATAATATATTTTAATTAGCCATTAATGGGGTTGCTTTATGTTTGGTTTTGGCGCAATAAGTGAACTTCCTATCTCTACTACTCCTACAGTAGCTGATGGGGCAACCACACATACAGGCAGCGCAACCCTTAACGCAATTGGGTCGGTGGCTAGTGTTGGTGTACAGCAAATTAGTGCTGCGTCAACTTTGTCTGCGTCTGGTACAACCTTAAATGCTGGTGTAGTTCACATAGTTGCTGCCAGTCTGTTGGTTGATAGTGGAACTGTTGCTGCTTCTGGTGTTATTAACGTTGCCGGAAAATCTACCCTATCGTCTCTTGCAACACAGTCTTCGGCTGGCGTACTTACAGGAGTTTTGATTTCTTCGATTTCAGCACCTGCTACGGTTGCTGCAATTTCAGAACTCACAATAAAAGCAGCATCTACATTAAGCGGTACGGGTACTGTTTCTTCTGATGGCCAAGTAACCAAACTGGGAACTGGTTCATTATCCGCATCTGGTAGTGTTTCTGCTGTTGGTCAATTAACCAGAAGTGGCGATTCTTCATTATCATCTTCTGCTGTTTTGTCTGTCGTTGCAGAGCTTTCATCAGGAAAATCCACCCTATCTTCATTAGCTACTGTTTCTGCTAGTGGGGCAGTGACTAAGCTTGGTACTGCTACACTTTCTGCTTCTGGAACAACGTTAAATGTTGGTGTTGTTCATATAGTTGCTGCTAGTTTATTAGCTGATATTGGCACACTGTCTGGGAAGATGGTAGGAACAATCATCTCTACTGGTGGATTATCGTCTAGTGCAACAATAGCAAACGTTCCAAGTGTTAATATACCAGCCACTTCTACGATTTCTGGATCTGGGGCAATGTCTTCAGATGGTGTTGTTGAAAAACTTGGTCAAGCTAGCTTGGGTACAGGAAGTCCATTTGATAATGGGTTTTCAGATGGCTTTAACCAAGGAACACACGTTTCTGGTCATGGTTTTGTTGCTACAAACCATTTACAGATTATAGCCACATTAACAGCTACTGCTGAAGTATCTAAGTTTATTGAAGCTGTTACTTTACCATCAACCGCAAGCCTTAGCGCAGATCTTACTGCTTTGGAAAGATGTAGTCTTCAAAGTATAGGATCTTTGACTGGAAATAGTGTATTATTACATGGAGGGTCTACTAATCTTAGTTCCCTTGCTACTATACAGGCAAGGCTTTTATCCGTTACGGAAAAACCGGATACTGTTAGTTTTTCACTGTATGTAGACAAATTACGCGAACTAGATGGGTACATAATTAAAACCAAAAACATCACAGGTCATATTGATAAACAACTTAGCATAAATTCATATATAGACAAAAACAGTGGAATTACAGGATATATAGACAAGATTGTAGAAAAAACACTTGTTAGAGAGAGATAGCCATGCCAGCAAACGAAATACATTTAAATGATGTTGGTACTAAGTTTTTAGTAACCATTAAAGACGGCTCTAGTGCTGTTAACATTTCTAGCGCTAGTACCAAAGAAATAATCATACAAAAACCATCTGGAACCAAAATAACAGCAACAGCCACATTTGATAGCGATGGTACTGATGGAAAAATATACTATGTTACTGTAGCCGATGATTTAGATGAAGCGGGTTCATATAAACTGCAAGGCAAAGTGATCATATCAGATGGGACTTTTTATACAGACATAACTAGTTTTAAAGTTTACAGAAATTTATAGGAGACGAAAATGCCTTGGCAAAATGAAATGAAAGTTATAGTTCGTCACCTAGTGAACGATTTAGATTCAAGCGATTATACATTTACAGATAGTCGATTAGAGGAGGCGGTTTTAGTATCTGCTCAATTGGCATCTTTAGAAATAGACTTTGACAATACATATGCTATTGATGTAGATTCTGTTTCTCTTAGTCCAGACCCTACTTCAGGCAACAAAGATGATTCATTCATTAATTTAGTATGCTTGAAGACAGCTCAGATGCTCTTAGGAAGCGAGTTAAAAACCCATTCACTTAATGCTATATCTTTAAAAGATGGGCCATCTGCTCTTGATTTAAGAGGTATTGTTTCTGGTCTTAAAATTTTGTTTGATGATATCAATAAAAAATATGAAGAAGCCACAACTCAGTACAAACTCAATGGTGTTGTTGGTCAAGCCATACTTGGGCCTTATTCACCGGGAAGTGATGCTGTAGCAAGAACACACTTAACAAATAGGGCAGGATGGTTTGAATAATGGCTGAATATAAAAAGGCAGATTTAAAAAGCAAAATAGAAACCGATTTAGCTGACAACGACACCGGTGCTATTACAGCTAAAACTATTAGAAATAGTATGCTGCATATCGTCGATTCCATTATCCCAATAACCGGTAGTGGAACAGATACTTTTCATACATATGCTTTAGACATAAGAGATAGCGGTGTTACCCTTGCTGGAACAACGCTCAACAAAATTAATGCGCAATGGGGAACAAAAAACGTTGCAGCTATAAATTTTGTTTCTGGTTCTGACACAGACAATAAAGAAGATGGTGGAATTGATTTTTATACATCCGGTTCTGGTGTATCCCTTGGGGGCATAGGGAAGCAAAAAAGAATTTCCATAAAGCCTGATGGTCAATTATATGTTTATGGAAGTGGTGTAAACCCACCATTGAGAATTGATAGATCTCATGCGTCTTCAGGTGTTGCTATGTATGTTCGCACTAGCCCTAATATTTTAGCGGCTGGCAGTGGAACCAACATGAACTTTGGCCACTTGAATCCCTCTACAAACATCTTCATAAAAAGGTTTACGGTTGATACTGATGGCAAGTTTGGTATAGGTCACGAATATCCTTCTGAACCATTGCATGTTAGAGCTTCTGGAAATGCTATCAGATTTGATATGCAAAGCGCTCCTACTAATACCGCAGATGTAATCATATCTAAATACAAAGGCAATGAAGCTGTCAACCAAGACAACTTGCTAGCCACGTTTGGATTGGGCGTAGACACAAGCGCTAGTGGTGCTGCTAGATTTTTCATAGGCTATGACGACGATAGAAAACATAAGGTCAACTTTAATGAAGCCGCGTTTGTAATAACAAGTGGCGGTAAAGCTTCCGTTGGTGCTTTATACCCAAAAGAACAGTTTGTTGTTGGGTATGATATCGGCAAACACACTGTAGCTAGCGGAGACATAGGACTGGTTGTTGGCGCGCAGTATGGCAACGCTGAATTGTTTGTTGGTTCTGGAAATACCAATACCAATATATCAAACTATGCTAGATCCAGATGGAATAGCTCCACTAAACAATATGCTATAGAAACTAGAGCCGCTGGAATAACTAGACCAAATCAACTTGTGCTAGATGCCACAAATAACAATGTTGGTTTCGCTAGTTCTGGTGTTCGTCGAACAGACTGGCGACCATTATTTAACACACATGTGTATGCAAGTGGTACTACAACAAGTGCATTAGAAAACCCAATGGGTAGCGAAACTGCTATTTATATTGGATCAAATACTTCTGGAAGCGGAGATGTTTCAATTGGAAACTGGTCTGCACTTGGCTACAAGGCAACGACAGATGTTTTAAAGGTGAATAACTCTGGTTCGTTTGTTCCTAACCATTTGACGATTGACCGATTAGGTCACGTTGGAATAAACACAGACTCTCCTTATGACAATTTTGCTGCCGGTACAAATTACCTGCACGTTAAAGGAAACAACGCTTCCATTATGGTGGGAGACAATGCCAGTTACTCAGCGCTCAGGCTGTTTGGTTCAAGAAGTACAACTGATACGGCTTATATTCAGGCTGGTACTAGTGCTGCTGATACCGGAGCTAAACTTGCTATTAGTAGGTTTGATAGCGATACAAACAATATTTCTGAATTTCATATTAGATCGGACAAAACAACCGTATACGGAAATATTGCCCTAAACGATAAATGGGTAAGCAACGACGGTGATGATGAAGGCATTAGAGTTACTAATGATGGTAAGGTTGGAATTAATGTAGCATCTCCAGCATACGAGCTTCAGCTAAGCACTAATTCTGCTGGTAAGCCGTCAAGCTCTGTGTGGACTGTTGTTTCTGACTCTAGGGTAAAAACCGATGTGTCTGAAATCTCTGGCGCTTTGGATAAGATAAACTCCCTGAGACCTGTAAAGTTTAAATACACACATGAGTATTGTCATTGTGAACATTCTGGAAACATAGATGATGAGACTTATCATTACAACTTTATTGCACAGGAGGTTGAAACTCATCTTCCCGAAGCAGTTACAACAACCAACGTTGATGTACACGATCATGAAACAGATGAGGTTTTGGTGGAAAACCTAAAAACTTTGGACTCTCACATGATTAACGTTTACTTAGTCGCAGCAGTTAAAGAACTTAAAACTGAACTTGATGCGGCTAAAGCAAGAATAACCGAACTAGAATCCTAATAGGAGACAAAAATGGCTGTCCAAAATGCGCATAGTTCTAACACTACTGAAAAAAATGGCACTATTGTAATTGCCGTTGATAAATTTGCAAACTACCAAACTATTGATGCAACTGTTAATGACGCAAACGATGTGGCTAACTTGAATACCAAGTATGCCGAAAGATGGGATGATCCTCGTTATTACACAGGTGATGCTGCCACTTAAGGGGTGACCAATGGCTAATCCAATTACAAAAGTTATATCAGCGAACGATGTTAAACATGGTAATGTTATTACACATGTTAACAAAAAGGGAACAATCACAACCCTTGCACCCCCATTATTAAGATCCTCTACGGGTTTAAATTTGGACGCAAGGTTTGATAATCCTAGATTTTATGGCGGTGATTCAAACGGACTACAAACTACCACAACTTATACGGTTGCTGCTAGTGCTGATGATGGTAAAGCGTCTACGGCATATAAGTCTAGTAGCAGTAATTCCACATACACTACAAGTTTTGCTAATAGCAGTTCTAGACCTTACATTGGGGCTAACTACGACGACGAAGAGATGGAATGGCAATACACTGCAAGCTTTGTGAGGTTTGACAATATTGTTGCTGCTCAAGGAGCTACCATTCAGAGTGCTTATTTGAAGTTAAACAAAAGGGCGTATTCAGGAACAACAAATAATCACGACTTCTATGTTGCAGCCATAGATGATGATGACAAAGCTGCGCTAACGACTGCAAGTCAGCTTAATCATAGTAATTTTACTACAGCGGAAGTTGCTTGGGGTATTAATACAGACACAGGAAATGGCACTATAAGAAGTGCTGCTAATGGGACTGTCCTAGACTCGCCTGATATCAAAACCGTAATTCAGGAAATTGTCGATAGGTCAGGATGGTCTTCAGGAAATGCAATAGTTCTAATGGTTTATGTTAAAGCCGCTCCAACTGGTGCTTCTACCATGGTTCAGTTTGAGCATATTGATGATACAGGTTCTGTAACACCGCAATTAGAAATAACAGTGTAAGGTGATATATGGCTCTTAATCTACCAGCAAGTGCATTTACCAAATTGAACGAAGCAATCCTTCTGTTCAATCGTACATGTACTATAGTTTATCCAGAAAAAAGAGAGAAGTGCGAAAACTGCGTTACCAATACATTTGGTGGCAGGTCTACCAACTTTTATAGATCTGGTGGCCCTATTCCATTTAATAGAGGAACAAACTGTCCTTTATGTGGTGGTGAGGGCTTTAAGAACGTAGAAAGCACAGAATCTGTTGAACTTAGAATCTATTACAATAAGCGAGAGTTTATTGATGTAGATATTAATGCTGACGTTCCAAACAACGTCATACAAACTGTTGGATATATGAATGACTATGAAAAGCTAGTAAAAGCAAAAGAGCTTTTGGTAGATGTTGGAGATGCTGATAAAGGAAGATACAAGAGAATATCAGAACCTTACAATCAAGGATTTAAACAAAACCCAACTCAATATATTGTGATATTTTGGGAGAGGGTTTAATGCCTAAAAGTACAACAGGTATCTCTATGGAGCTTCTCGGAAGCTCAATAGATTTTGAAAAAATGGTAATGTCTGCCTTGAGTGAAAGAATGACAGTCGCCGTTAAAAAGTCTATACCTTCAATTAAAGAAGGTCTTAAAGATATTGTTTATCGTGCTGTAGAAGGTTGTGATGAGATGAATGAACTTAAGGGCGGTATACTTGGAGCAGAGTTTGGTTTGACAAGTGCTATGGCAGGCGAGGCTGTGGGAAGCATTGCTGCTGCTGTTAGCGAGTCAATTTTTATTGTTCATGAAAAAGCGTCATCAAAAAAAGGAATTGGTGGGCTTACCGTGAATGTTCAGCCTTCTGACTTTGCAAACGTGTTGAGCATTAAAGATTCTGTTGTTTCTTATTACTCAAAAAAGAACAAAGAAACTGTTAACCTAGATTGGCTAAATTGGTTGCTTACTAGGGGTGATGAAATTATAGTTTCAAAGTTTAGGTTTGAACCAGAGGCTGGAAGAGGAAGAACTGGAATGGGAAGAATGAAAAAAGGAGGCTCTTGGAGAGTAACTCCTCAATATGCTGGTACAGAAGATGATAATTTTATTACTAGAGCGCTAGGCAGTAAGACATTGCAAAAGAAAATGACCTCAGTCATCCACAAAGCAATACAGAAGAACTGGAAATAAAATGACCCACCTCAATAAAGTTACACATATAGGCGATAGCACTATTTCGTCTCTCATACAAGACAACCTAATTGAGTTTTTTGATTGGGGTCTAATGAATGCTGGTGGATTCACTAATATATCAATTAATACAGTTGGGCATTACGGAGGCTCTAAAGACAAGCTTAGATTAGTTGATGATCCACGATATAATTCTGGACAAGTATGGGAAGGCTTTAGGTCTAATTGGGTTTGGCAAAGTGGAATGTCTTGCGACACCCAACCAAAAACACTAACAAAACTTAAGACTGATTCAACAACATATCCAAATTCATTACATACGCCGGGAATTTCTGGCGTTTATATAAATGGTAATTTTCAACCTGCTTCTGGTGTTGGCGAATACAAACACCATATAGATTATCCTAATGGTAGGGTTGTTTTTGATACCGCTATTAGTTCAGACTCTACTGTTACTGCTGAATATAGCTATAAATGGGCAAAAGTAACTAGAGCTGATGGAGACTTTTTTAGAGAGATTCAATATAGATCAGAACGGGCAGATGGTGATTTTACACTTACTGGTTCTGGAGACTGGTCACAATTAGCTGAGACAAGGCTTCAATTACCAGCAATAGGAATAGAAGTAGTCAGAGGCAGAAAATTTGACCCATATGCTCTTGGAAGTTTAAAGCATTATGTAGGTACAGATGTTTTATTTCATGTATTAGCTGATGATGATTATGAAAGAGATAAGCTATTAGATGTAATTTCTTTTCAGGAAGAAAAGGTTTTGCCTTTATTTGATAGCGATAGAATAGCAAGGAGTGGTGTTTTACCCTTAGATTACAGGGGTATGGTAAATACAACCGATAGGGCAGGAAATACTATTAGCCCAAAGATGTACCCAGAGTTGGTAAAGGCTAGTGGGGATGGAGGTTATAAATATGGTCTTGTTGAAGGTGGAAGCATAAAGTTTAAAGATGCAAGAGTGCAATTCTCTGATGCTATTTCACCTAATTTATACCATGGAGTCGTAAGAGTAAACACCGAGGTAATTATGTAAGTAATTGCTTTAATTGGTGTATAATAACGTAGAAAGAAACACCCTATCTTTTTAGGAGAGATATAGATATGTCAAAAAGAATTTATTGGGCTGTAGAAGCCATAGGCGTTGCCCCTGAGCAATCGACAGCCGCAGCTATTGTTGCAGCCGGTGATATTGCTGGAGCAGCCGGTACTGGCCCTGATTTCGTCCCCGGCGTACAGAGCGTTGGTATTACGACGAATTTTAACTTAGAACAAATTTTCCAGCTTGGTCAGCTAGAGATTTATGAAGATCTCGAAGATGTGCCGGATATTGAAATCACAGTTGAAAAAGTATTCGATCAATACCTTCCGTTTTATGCTAGGGCAATTAGACCCGAAGGCTTGCCCGCACAAAATACAACAAAACGTAATATTGCGGATTGTCAAAACAACGAATGTGATATTTACTTTACTGTAAATAGTGACCAAGACGAAGCTGTTGCTAAAGGCAACCACGATGCGTTCGTTTTCTGTTCTGGAATGTTTGTCTCAAGCGTTAGCTTCAATTTTGCAACTGACGGTTACTTTACTGAATCTGTTACCTTGGTTGGTAACCATAAACAGTGGGTTACTGCTCCGGGTGGTAACAAAATGCGAGGCGTTCCAACCGGAAATATCAATGATGATACTGGTCAAGTGAAACAACGGCAGAACTTCTACTTCATTACTGAACCAACCACTGTTGGCGCAACTACTGATGCTCAAACGGCTATTAGTAGTGTTACGGTTAGTACCGACTTTGGTCGTGAAGAAATGAATGTTCTTGGTCAGAAACTTCCTTATCACCGTTATGTAACCTTCCCAATTGAAGTTACTTGTGATATTGAAATGTATGTAACTAATATATCAACACAAGCTGGTGGTAATAGGTTAGATGCATTCCCGAATAAGACCAACCTCACAGAAGAAACTATTAAGATTGGTATTGCTAATAGCGATGTTCAAGACATTAATAGTCTTGGTGGAGCTGCGTTGATTCATACTATTGACTTGGGAACCAAGAATAAGATCCAGTCCATTACATGGGGTGGTGGTGACACAGGTGGTTCCAATGCTACTTTAACTCTATCTTATCGTAACTTTAATAAGATGGACTATCAATACAGTGGGCCTGCTACTGCTGCTGGTCTTTATTAATAGTTAAAAGTTAATCTGACATGTGGGGGCTGGTTTACGCCAGTCCCCTTTTGTCAGTTCACATAGCGATAGCCAACTTTTAGGATAGGCGAGTGAATGAACTGACTTTTTTAGGACTTTAAGATGGAACTTTATGAACGGGAGTTTCTTTTATCGAAGATTCTTTTCGGATCAACCGTAATAACCATTGGTGATTTGGTTTTACATATTAACCCATTGACAATAAAGCAAAATTTATCTGCTCAAGAGGTTTTTAGAAAATCATACGAAGAGGCATTGTTTTCTGGTGTTTTCACAAGAAAAGAAATGCTTGAACTAATGCTTGAACAAGAGGTTTGGTCTGAGGAACAAGAAACCCTTTTAGACAAAAACAAAAAGTCAATAGAAGATCTGAAGTTAAATCTTTATGAACACTTCTTAAGACCATCGGTTAGAGAAGGTATAAGGGTGCAAATAAGAGATGCGGAAAAGAAACAGATAAAACTGTTTGAAAAAAAGCATCAAAACGATCATTTGGATTGTGAGGGAATAGCAACATATTCTAGGTTAAATTGGGTTATAGAAAACACAACAACCTACGAAGATGGCACGCCTTACGAGTTTGATGAACTTAGCGTAACAAAAATTTTACAGTTAAAAGCAGACATAGATCAAATAGAAACTGATCAATACAGAGAAATTGCTAGAACTGAACCTTGGAGGAGTATTTGGGCTAATTCAGATAAAGATCCACTAAAAGCTTTTCAAGTAAACGCTTTTGAATTAACCCCCCAACAAGATCAATTAACTAGCTGGAGTAGGCTTTACGACAATATTGGAGAAGCGCACGAACCTCCTCAAGATAGCGTAATAAAAGATGATGATGCTATTGATGGATGGTTGGTAAAACAGCAAAGAGAAAGAGAAAGAGAGCAAAATAAATTTAGGTTAGATGGGCTTGATGAAAAACATCCAAATGCAGATGAAGTATTTATTGTAGCCCAAAGTAAAGAAGAGATTGCAGAGATAAACAATCTAAATGACCCAGTAACAAAAATGGTAATGGAAAATAGATTAGACCAAGTGGAAAAATCTAAAAAACCAGTTGATTATCACAAATTTAAAGACGTACAAATAAGAGCAATGAACGAAGCCAACAGTAAGCTTGGATAACAGGAGAGAGACATGGAAGAATCATACGCCGAGTTAGTAAGAAAATCGGAAAAATACAAATCCGATAAATCGGCAAAATATAAAGAGGTATCTAAAGAAAGACTTCTGAAGATATCAAAAAAGAAAATACAAACTACTATGATCGGTGCATTAAGCACTTTAGAAAAAGGGTTTGGATTTTTATGGGGTCATGAAAGCTCAGAGCCACTAACCCCAGAACAAGAACATCTCAAAGAGATATATGACGAAGTAAGGTCGGAAATACTTGATAGAGGTAATAACCAAGCCAGAAATCTAGAAGCAGAATTTGCTAACTACGATATAAACTGGCTTAGATACCAAATAACTTTGCCAGTTAAAACATTTAATCAAGAAGAAGGAGTACAGGATAATGGCGAAACAGAAGAGAATAAAGATTGAGTCTACTGATTCTGAAGGAAAGCAAAAGATTGTTTATTTTAAGCTACCCGCTTCAGAAGAAAACAAGTCTGCTCAATTAGCATACAACAAAGCTTTTAGAGAAGCTTTGCAATCAGGAGCCATTTTGAGACAAAAGCTCGCCCATGTAATGGAAGAGCAAGGCGTATGGAATGAAGCCAAAGAAGCACAGTATGTTAGCATACTAGAAAAAATCAACGATGGTGAAAAAGCCTTGAGTAAAGGTGGTATCTCTCTTGCTGAAGCTAGAGAAATAGCCATTGAAATGAGAAGGCAGCGCGTTGAGTTTAGAGCTTTAATTGCCGAGAGAAGCTCAATGGACAGCAACACCGCAGAAGGACAGGCAGACAATGAGCGATTCTCTCATTTGGTCTACACCTGTCTTTTAAATGAAAAAGGCGAAAAGCTTTTTAAGTCAAAGGATGACTACGAAGCGAGAGCAACAGAACCATATGTGGTTCAAGCCGCTAGCCAGTTAGCTGAAAAGCTTTATGGGCTAGATCCAGATTATGAACAGGGGCTTCCAGAAAACAAGTTCTTGAAATCATATAAATTTAGCGATGAAGAATTAAGATTGGTTAACAAAGAAGGCCACTTAATTGACATCGACGAAGAAGGAAATGAAAGGCTAATCGACGAAACTGGCAGATTTATTGCCTATAAAGAAGATGGGGAAACCTACTACGTTGACAGAGATGGAAATGAAGTTAGCGAAGAAGGCGATTACTCTGAAGAGTTTGCTCCATTTTTAGATGATTCAGGAAAACCTATTCCTGTTCCTACAGACGAAGCCGAAACCGAAGAGGAAGAAGAGCCAGAGACTGAAGAAGCCCCAAAAGCTGAAAAAGCTCCGGCAAAAAGAGGACGACCTAAAAAGACTCAGCCTAAAGCGCAAACCGAATAGTAAAAATGGAAAGTGGGTGTGTCGATAGCTATAGCTACCGGTACGCCCATTTTTTTTAGGGAATCCAAATGGCCGAAAAGTTTTCATTAACAGCACAACTACATTTACAAGCACCCAAAAACGTAAAGCAGGTCTTTAATCAAATACAAGGCCAGTTGAAGGGTGCGTCTGTTGACGTTGAAGTTAAAAAGGGTACTCAAGCCGTTAAAGACTTGGGCAAAATAGCAAGTGCTACAAAAAAAGTCGAGCAGGAAGCAAAAGCCGCTACTTCCGCTACTGACAAAATGGGGAAAGCTTTCGGATCTGCATTGAAGAATGTTCTTAGGTACGATCTTGCTAGAAGGGTGTTCACTGCTTTTACCAACACCTTAGAACAAGGCGTTAAAGACGCAATTCAATTTGAGCGTGAAATGATTAAGATCGCTCAAGTTAGTGGTCAGACCATGAAGCAATTAAAAGGGCTTCAAAATACCGTTACTCAGCTTGCGACTTCTCTTGGTGTTTCTTCGTCCTCGCTGGTTAAAATAGGTCTTATTCTTAAACAAACTGGTCTCTCTGTTAAAGACACGCAGCTTGCTATGTCTGCTCTTGCTAAAACAGAGCTTGCTCCTACGTTTGATAACATTGCTGATACTGCGGAAACTGCTGTTGCTGCAATGAGGCAGTTTGGTATTGAGGCAAGTAGACTAGAGGGTTTGCTTAGTAAGATTAACACGGTTGCTGCCAACTTTGCTGTTGAAGCGTCTGATATTGGTGTTGCTATTAAACGTGCTGGTGGTGCGTTCAAAGCTGCCGGTGGTGAAGTCGAAGAGCTTATAGCTTTATTCACATCTGTTCGTGCTACTACTCGTGAAACGGCAGAAACTATTGCTACTGGTTTTAGAACTATCTTTACCAGATTACAAAGACCTACCACTATTAAATTCTTGCGTCAGTTTGGTATTGAACTGACAGACCTTAATGGTAAGTTTGTCGGCCCGTATGAAGCTGTTAAGAGACTTAGTAATGCTTTGAAAGGCATTAGTCCTCAAGACCTTCGGTTCTCCACAATCGTGGAACAGCTTGGTGGTTTCCGTCAGGTTTCTAAAGTTATCCCTCTTATTCAAGAATTTGGAACTTCTCAAGCAGCCTTAAATGCTCAGCTAGAAGGTTCTGATAGTCTCGCTAAAGATGCCGCCACAGCCCAACAATCTCTCGCTGTGCAAATGCAAAAAGTTACCGAAAATGTCAAAGAGATGTTTCGGACAATGGTTCAGTCTGACGCTTTCCAAACCATTGCTAGCTTAGCTCTTAAACTTGCAGATGCTATTACCAAAATAGGAAAAGCCCTCGCTCCCGTTCTTCCTATTCTTGGAGCTTTTGTTGCCGCTAGAGCTGCTGCTTGGGCTGGTGGAAAAATGATGGGTGGCGGTCTTGGTGGTTTGAATAAAGCTCTTGGAACTGCCTCCGGTGATGCTTCAGATGTGTTTAGGGGTAATAGAGGTGGTCGTGTAAGAAGGTTTAGCAGGGGTGGCTGGGTTCCCGGCACAGGCAATGGGGATACCGTTCCAGCGATGCTAGAACCGGGAGAATTTGTACTGCGTAAATCAGCAGCACAAGCTTTTGGCTCACGACTTAATGGTGTTAATAAATACCAAAGTGGTGGAAGAGCCAAAAACATGGCCGCAGCACAACTTAAATATAAAAGCACTACCGATGGTGATAGTTTAAATGTTGACTTTGTACCAAGAAGACGCTGGCAAAATAGTAGCAGTAGGCTATTGGGTTATGACGCTTATGAAAAAGGCAGTGCAAAAGCTAAGAAAAAAGGAACCCTAAAAGAAAGAATGCTTGGTAATTACGCTACCACAGCAATGGATAAGTATATAAAAGGTAAAAGCGCAAAACAAATAAAAGCTATGTTTGATGAAGGCGATGCTTTTGCGCCATCGAAAATGAAGTACGGCAGACTGCCTTTTAGGGCTAGTAATTTCGGGGCTTCTTTGGTTCGACAAGGGTTGGCTGTTAAAGAAAAAGATGGCCCAGCAACGGGCAATTTAGCCAAAAAGATCAATGCATGGGCAGAGATGGAATTACAGAAACCGGGATCAGCAAGCTATCCAAAAACCGGGCCTGCCGCAGGGGACTACAAAGGTTGGGTTCATGATAGAGCAATGCGACTAAAACGAGATAGGCAGAAGGCAGCAACAGCGAAGCCCCTCGAAAGAGCTTCTGGAGGTTTAGTCCCCTCCCTTCTTACTCCCGGCGAATTTGTTGTTAATAAAAAGTCTGCCCAATCTATGGGTTATGGCAAACTCCGCAAAATGAATAAGTACGCTGGCGGTGGAACCGTTAGTAGATTCGCTGGTGGCGGTGGTGTTGGTGCTGGTGGTGGTATGGGCGCTATGATGAACCTAGCCTTCTTGCAAAACTTTAGAAAAGGTACTGTAGAAGCAACCAAAGGTCTTTATAAAGCAGGCGAATCTGGGTTTTATGCATATCTTCAAACACAGATGTATGGAGCTAGTGTAAGTGCAGTTACCTCAACACTTGGTATACAAAACGATAAGCTCGATGGGTTTATTAGCCTGTTAACTAATTCTCTAAGTATTATATCTGCGTTTAATGCGGTTATGGCCACCGCTGCTGCTGAAAAAGGCGTTGAGGGTTTTAGTAGCTTGCTTTCAACAGCGGGTGATGCTGTCACTATGTTTGGTGGTAGGTTCAAGGGTGGTAAAGGTCTTATTGGAAAGGTTACAGGAAAAGCTGGCGGTACAATTGGTAACATTGGTAAAAATGTAAGCAACAAAAGCTTTGGTTTATTTGCTACTAAACAAACTAAATATGCAACCGCGACTACCAAGCTAACACAAAGAGCGCTTGCTCCAATGCAAAACGCAAGACAGCTTGCAGGTGTAGCTAGAGGTAAAGCAGCAAAATTAGCAGATGCTAGAAAAGCATTTGAAGCATTACCAAAGGGGTCAGCAGCTAGAAAAGCTGCTGGTGGAAGACTTGGGGGACTTACAAAATCTGCAAATGCAGCCAGAAAGACTGCTGATGCAGCTAAGGCCGCAGCCAAAGCCGGTAAAGCTGGTAGTAAAGCAACACTTAAATTAGCAAGCAGAACCGCTAAAGCGGCTCAGATGTTTAAAGCTCTTAATGTAGCAGGATTTGTAGCCACTTATGCTGTAGGTAAACTTGGAGATGCGATTTCTGATAGTGCCATGCAAGAAATCAAAGATACTGGCGGTGGAGCTGGTTATCGTGGAATGTTTGGTAGTGGCGAAACAGGCTTGAAAACGAAAGCTGCTGCTGGGGGTGCTTTATCAGGCGCTGCTACCGGTGCGGCTATTGGTATGTTCCTTGGCCCTTGGGGTGCTGCTGTTGGCGCTTTGATTGGTGGAATTTGGGGCGCTGTAAAAGCTTGGAAAAACGCAGAAGAGGCAATTTCAGCAGCTAAATTTACCGCAGCTTTTGACAATATAACCTCAACAATGGAAGATTTTGAGAAGGGGTTAATAAGCAGTAGTTCTGCTCTAGCATCTACTATACAACAGTTTGAAATAATGTCAAACGAGCAAGCGTTGATGAGTGAAGGCGGTGGGATAAAAGAACAGGCCGCAGCAAGAAAGTCTATTAAAACATTAACGCAAGCTACAGCAGATAATGCTAAGAGCGTTGAACAATTTGATCGTGAAATGGCAGATGCTTTGCCGATTATTCATGAACATACGATTTACACAAAAGACGATATTCAAGCTATTCGAGACTCAATTCAAGCAAGAGTAGATTCTCAGAAAAAGATGGAGGAATATGCAGCAGCTCAAGAAAGAGCTAGAAAAGAACTTGAAAAGTTGCGAGGTATATCAACCGTTTTGTCAGAAATGGAAAACAGAATGTCTCAGATTGACGTTCTTCAAGGTTCAATTACTAATCCGGCTGGCGCTGCTAGGATTGGTGGTGGCGTTGAGCAATTAATACAAACTGGAAGTAGAGACGAAGAGTCTATCAATAGACTTGAAACTACAATTGATAAGCTTGGAAATCTTGCCGGAGAAGGCGATACTGGATTATCATCTACTGCTCAACAAGCAAAAGACTTTGCATTTCTAGACAGAAATATAGGACAAGCTCTTACAGTAGCTTCTACAAGAGATAATCTTAGCCCTGATAGAATTCAAGATGTAATAATGAAGCAGCTAGAAGGCCAAACCCGTGTTGAAGGCGGCGAGGAAATGTCTGATTGGCTTAAGAAGCATTTAGAGGGTGTGTTTAGCGGTTTGTCCGACGAAGACCTTGCTGATATCGAAGGAAACAGAGAAAAACTAGCTGCGGAATTTAAAAAGGGTGCAGATGAAGCTTATGAAACATACAAGAAAGCTGCTCAATTAGTTGACAATCAAACAAAAAGACTTGCTTCAATGTATGAAGCAAGAAGAAGCCTTGAGCAGAAATATATTCAACAACAAAAAGACTTGCTGGGCAAAAGACAAAGTATAGAACAAGAATATTTAGATAACATTGCTGGAACTTCGGGTCGTTTGAAAGGGATAACCAACGAAGAAGTTCAAGCAAACTTCTCTGCAAGACAAAGGGTTGCGCTTTCTGGTGTTGGTGGTCAAGTAAGCGGAATGGGCGCTTTAGGTGATTTGCCAACGGATGTTGATTCCGTCGCCGCTGCATTTAAAACAGTGTCTGCCCAACTAAGAGAAAGCAATGAAGATTTTTCTAAAATGGGTGTTGACCCAAGCGTGCTAACTGAGCAAGAAGCTTTAGCTTCAGGTATTAATAAACAGCTTGTAGAGCATGACAAGCTAACAAAACAGTACCAAACTCTACAAGGAGTTTTGAAGGACTATGAAAACGTTCAGCAAAGACTCGTTGCTATTAATAGAGATCTAGCAAAATCACAACAGAGGGATAAAACCTTCCGACAAATGCTAGATGATATGATGTATGGTACAGCCGAAGAAAAGGAAGCATCAACTCAAAACGTTGCCGCAATTATGAAAGCCTTTAGTGAAGGCACTATACATACTTTAAGACCAGAGCTTCAAAGAGCCGCAGCCGAGGCTCTTAGAGGTGGTCTAATGGGTCAAGAAGGTATAGACATACTTGATCGAGACGCAAAAAATTTCGGAGCGGCTTATGGTATAGATATGACCGGTGCTTTGGCAGGAGGTGCTAGTGAAGAAACCAAGAGATTAGCAGAAGAAAAAAGAGCGATACAGAGAGAAGGCGTGAAAGCTAGTGGAGCATTATCAGGAGAAACAAAAACTGAAATTGACGAAATGAGCGCCGCTATTACCAAAGCAAACAATGATTTCCTAACAGGGTTAAAAGCTTTATTCCAAGAGGAGCATGACAGAAGACTAAGAGAACAGAATGAAGTTGCGGCAGCAGAGCTTAAAAATCTAGGAGAACAAGCCGCTCTTTATAACAAGCTAATACAAAAGATGCCTGAAAGATTAAGAACGGCAGAAGGTATCGAAAACGCTAGACAATTTGTCGGTCAGAATGTTGAAGAATACCAAAAAAGAGTGAAATCAAAAGAAAGAATGGAATTGATGGGGAGAGGGGGTTCAAGATTAAAAAATGTGGTAGAAGATGCTGGAGGACTCTCTTGGCTTGCGGATAATATGGAGACTTATGGAGAAGGAGACAAGAGATGGTATCAAATCCAAGACCAGCTTATGGCATTAGAGCCATTGATGGGAAGTGTTAGAAGAGAGTGGCAATCACAAGGAAGATCAACTCAGGGTCGAACCGCTGAAACGGCGATGATGGATGAAGCCATAAAGATGCTTAAAAAGCGCAAGCAAGAAGCTGGAATGGAGATCGACCGTGAAGCTCTTAATGCAATCGCAGCAATGATGCGTGGAGGAAAGGTAGACTTTGGTAATAGGACAGGCTATTTTAGACAAGACGCGTCTACGTTTGGCAAAGGAGGTATATTTGATACAGCCAGACAAGATCTCAAAAGCAAAAAAGGTTCTGCTAGAGTTCTAATTGATACATTCTTTGGCGGTGATCACGCCGCAGCTAAAACTGCTCTGTCTGAAGGTTTCTTCGGAGGTAATTACGAATTAAGAGAAGCTGGTGGTGCATCTGGAAGAGAGCTTCAAGGAGTTTTCAGAGAATCTCTACAGAAAAAATTCGTTGAACAAGGAAAATTATTTGAAGCCGACGAAATGCATAAATTGTTTGACACTACTTGGGATCAAGTGTCAAGTTCTGGTGGTACAGCAGCAGACTTTATGGGGCAAATGATGAATGCCATTGCCCAGAAACAAGACAAAAACAACCAAAGAATAGCAGAGCTTCAAGCGCAAGCACAGCAAGTTACTGGCAGTTCAACTATGTTAGGCCAGTTCACTGATGCTCAAGCTGCTCAACTCCTCCAAGCTGAATCGTATGAAAAAGTTAATGAGGCGATGAAGAAACAGGCGAGCGCCATAGATGAAAACGTCAAATTAACACATCAACAAAACATTCTAAAAAAAGCCGCTCTTTATCGAGACAACGAATTAGCGGCAGGAAGAAACGTGTCGTTTAGTGAAGCTAAAACAAGAGCGACACAAGCACATAATTTGACAACGGCAATAACTAACCTAAAGAAGAAAGCTGAAAGTTATATCCCAAGCAATCCTGCTCAACACGATAAAACAATAGCAAAAAATCAAGCGGCAACACAAAGAGCCGCTGCTGAAATCACGCTTGATAAAAAAGATCAAGGTTATTACGCAGCTCAAACTATGTACGGCAGCGGAAGCGCACCTGCTTATATGCGAGGTGAGGGTTATTACACACATGGAGGTCGAGGTAAGCCATCAAGTAATCCAGCCATAAGAGAAGCCCAGAGGAAAACTGCCGCTGCTAGATATCGAATGTGGCAAGACCAAGCAAATCAATCTATGTTAACGGATATGGGATACAATCCAGAACAAGGTTACAAAACACAACAAGGAATGATTACCGAAGTAGGTGGAAAAAAATTAGACAAAGCTATTCCTCAAGCTTGGCTACCAGACCCCGCCGAAGCTAACAAATTCTACCAAAAAGCTACGACAAAATCAGCTACTAGCAGTATATACACGCACGATCATATTGCACACGGCATCTTGAGGGAAATGCTAGATGTATTAAAAGCGCCGGGTGGTGATAATACCGGAGACGTTCTACTAGCTAGAACAGGAATACAAAACCGACAGTCTGACATAACAGTTGGTGCTGGTGGTGGAGGCTTAAGTGATTTGGTAGAAAAATTCTCTACAGGCGCAGATCAACTAGCAATACTGATGGCTAACCCATTAACTATCACCGTTGGTGGTACTATAACCATGGATGTAAAACTCAATGGTGCGGAATGGTTTAGAGATGCAGAAGATTCGTTAAAACAAATGGCTGGAAAACAAATCACAGCTGGTATTAACAACTTTATCAGACACGGACTTAAAGACGCTAAAGTACAAACGAAAGATGACTGGGTTGATTCTGGTACAGGACTTCAAGGAACATAAAGTAGCATAAAAAATGACGACATATTTAGGACAAGCGAACTTAAAAGCTAAAGCCTTCTTTTCTAGGCCGGGAGAGGCAACTCTTTCTTCTTTGGCTCATACAAGAGGTAGCTTACACAAACCCGGAGAAACCAACTCTATTGGCTTGGTTATGATGGGCGGTGTGGAGTTTGTTGGTGCTAGAGATGTCATACCAAGCGGTACTAATCGAGAGTACGGCTATTGGCGTGGGGGATATAACAGAACCTTTCTTGGTAACTTTGACCAAGCGTTTTTCCCACTGGAAGGTAGTGGTACATACGCTGGCGCTCCACAAGTTACCGTAACCAAAAAATCATCCGACGCTAGCGGCGATGGTACTGGCACTGGAGATGGAGGAGGCTCTTGTGCAGATGGGGTTGGCGAAGGCGGTTGTGTCTATATGTGGGACATGATGGCAGACGAATGGTATGAATACGCCAACATGTGTGATGATGGCGGTAAATCAGGCTGCACCTGTGTCGGAACAGAACCAACTTATTCTGGTTCTATGGATGGGGAAATGGTAACCATTGACTGTGTTGGAGAAAGTACAACATCAAGTCCGGGTGGTACAGGAGACAATGTAGGTTATGCAGAATGGCAAATGGCAGGAACCTTAAACGAAAGTTTAGGATTAGAAGCTCCACAACAAAGAACACTGTTTCTTTCTCAAAGGTCTTTTGTTAGTGCTGGAAGCGGCGTTGACTTGTCGTCAAGTCCGGGCTATTCAGTTTATGCTAAAGTTGTTCCAAGTGGCGATGTTACTGGAACAGTTATAATAGCACAGCACAGAGAAGACCCAGCCCAATTTGTTCTTGGTTGTGACTATGATGGTGCTTATTACATCAGATCTGATAGTTCTGTTTCTGGTGTTAACACTCCTGTTTTTGCAAGGACTCCCAAAAGTTTTGAAGAATACCAGCATCCCGCACACATAGTCGGGGTATACGCATCTGGAGATTCAAGACTTAGGATATATGTAAATGGAAAAGAAGAAGCTGTGTCTCATGCTTTCCAAAGAGATAGAGCAAGAGGATCTAATACCAATGTTTTATTAGGTAAAAGAGAATATGGTATTGCGGAAAGAGGTTATACCGGATGGGTTGATGAAGCGGGCGTTAGCTCTAAAAGCTTTGAAGGTTCCGAAATCAAGGCGTTCCATGATAACACCTTCAATATTACTGACCTTATTTTTAATACAAAAGTAACGCCAACTGGTAGTAGCGGTTTGTCTGGTACTGCTTTTGGTGACACTGGTTTAGACGCTCTTAATGCTAACTATGTTGAATTTGTTGTTGACTCCGGTGTGAAGGGGGATCTTAACCCGACCGGAGCAAGAGGTGGTTCTTTTGATAAAAACCTATGGGGACAAACCGATTACGCTATCTCCTCCGTTTTAACATTTGATTTAACGGAGCTTCCCCCTAGAATTCATCAAATTTCAGATCTCTCAGTTGACTTGTGGGTAGAACATTCAACAAACCACCCAAGTGGTGCAGATCTGTCTGCAAGACTTGTTCATAAAAACAACGCACAAAGTTCAAGAAATCTTAGCTGGCATCCTTCTGGAATTTCTGTTCCGTCTGGTTCTAAAAGACTCCTGTCGATTACTCATCCATTAAAGCATGAGGCTTATTACAGGGATGGTCAACCTTCTATTAGAAACGACCTTGATGACCATCAATTACAGATATCTCTTAAATATCCAAAATCAAATATGCCTTATGATGCTGAGTTTAAGATTTATTCAAGTAAGCTAAGCTTTAGTGGATTTGATAGTTTAGCTAAATATAACACTAAAGACGGATTGATAGAAGCTGGTGTTGTAAAAGGTCATTCTATAACTGACATTGACGGTAATATAATTTCTTATGCTACTGACGATAGAAGTATGCCAATGGTTTCATTTGGTGGTACACCAACATTGTCTAGTGGCATAATGAACATGTTTGTAGATGTTGGTACTGCTGATCAGGGTTTAAACCTTGTATTGAATCACGATCTTCAAACAAGCATGGGTAATTCCGGTAAAGGTTATCTATTTGCTAATGCGGCTATAGAAATGAGTGGAAGAAGAATGAACCTGTTTACGGAAGGTGGTAAGATTAATACAACCTTGCCAATCTTCTTAAGAACGTTAGATCCTCTTTTTTCAACTTCTCCTACTCTAAATTTAGAAATTGCTGGTAGTGAGTTATCTTATCCAAGAGCGCAGAAGACCATGCCTTTATTCTTTAAGGCTAGTGCTGGATTTGGATCTCCTTCAGGTGCTATGAATTTGGTAATACCAAATATTAAAGCGCCCATTCAGTTCGCTAATCGGTTATTATATATCGAAGGCCCAAGATTACCAAAAAATAATATACCACTATATATACAAGTAAATGAGTCTGGTAAACATACTTTAAGGTTAAGTTTATTAGCCCAAAGTGCTTATAGACCTAGTGGTGTTATGGGAATGTTTGTTAAGCAGAAAGATTTCTTTGGAGCGTCATATATCAATGCTGTTCCTACAATCCTTGGAACCGGAAATATGCCGCTATTAGTAAAAGGCGTGTCTTCTCCAACTGGAGTTATGAATTTTGTAATACCGAATGTCATTGGTTCTGGCACGAACACCACAACATTAAACATTAGAGGTTATCAATAATGCCTGTTAATATAGTAACAACAGATAAAGAGGGTGCAGCTAAAAATAATTATTTAGTACCTGCTCCCTTCATTAGCATCACCAAAAACTTTGATAAGTCAGGTGATGGAGAAATCTTGGGGACAAGATACGACCTAAGACTGGAAGGCCATATAATGGCAACCAGAGGTTCTCCTAAATCAAATGGTGATTTTACAGATAATCCTACAGATGACCCAACTGAAGCTTTAGATGAAGATAGATGGTATGCTTCTCTTCAACACAAACAAAAAGCTATAAGCAATCTTATTAGCAAGATGCACACAGGGGCTTTATTGGATGTAACAGCCCCAATAGATGGGCCTTCTGAGGCTGGGTTTAAAGCTTACGTTAGATTGGAAAGTGTTGATCTACCAACCCATGATCCGGGCGATCCCTTAAAGGCCACCTACACTATTAATTTAAGTGCTGACTATATTATTGGGCCTGTAAACGAGTCTAGCGATGAAGATGATTGGCCAGAAAAAGACAAATGGCTTGTTAGTGAAGCTACTGAAACTTGGGATATCCAAGAAGCCGATCAATATGTTTATGATAGACATCGAATTAATGAAAAGTCGATAGCTGGTCAGGAAGATTATCCCTCAGCAACAGGCGAAGAAGGGGAAGATAACGAAGAATATTACAAAAGTTTTGGTAGGCTTTTACAACAAAAGAAATTGTATCAACTTACAAGAAATATATCAGCAAAAGGAAAGAACAAGTTTAAAAGAAACGATAAGCCTGATGGTTTATCTTCATCCGATAGATTTACCCCAGTTTATGATTTAAATGGCCGTGCTTGGCAACAAGCTAGGGGTTTTGTGTACGATATAGTTAGATATGGAAATAGATTCGTATTTGGCCCAAATGATGCTGAGTATACGGAAGGTGCTACTACTACTGACGATGTTAGTATACCAAGTGGTAATAATAAAGTTTATAATGAAGCTAATGGCACATCTTCTTCTGTAGACATAGAAACCGACGCTGATGATTATCATTTATTTGGCATTGGGCTTCCTACGCCTAGTAACGTAAACAAGTCAGGTGGTTATTCTAGACTTGGCCCTAAAGATACATACAAGGGCTTTAACTACAAAAGACTTCAAAGCGTTGACCCAAGAGGTGGTTCATTTTCAGTTACTGAAACTTGGATGTTAGCTCCCAGAGATGCTCTAGCTATAGAGACATTAGATATACAAATCAGCGAAGACGGTGAGGGCCAAGTTAATGTAACTATTAATGGTGCAATAGAAGGGTTAGCTGATAATGCAGATGATTATATAGATACAGACCATCCACTTGGTACAGTTGGTAATGCCGGAAATTCAGATAGAAAAATAAAAAGAAGCGGAGCTGTACCAGAACAAATTACTGAAAACTTTCACTACTCAGGATCAGGAGCTGGTACATGTACTGTAGAAGGTGGGTACGATAGTAAAGAATCATGTGAAGCCGCTGGGGGGGAATGGACTGATGGCTCAGCAGATGGTACTGTAGGAGCAATAAGAACTTACAATAGCAAATGGGAAAATGCTATAAACCACTATAAAAGGATATATCCATTTTTTATAGGTTCGGCAGAAGGAGTTCTTAATGATTTACCAGAGTATTCCGATCTTAAATTAGATCCACATCCAACAAGTAAAACTGTTGGAGAACAGATTGGAACTGGGACTATAACTTATAGCCTTTCATTTAAAGCAACAACTAAAAATTTAATACCCTATACAAAGCGAGAAACTATTAGTGTAAACGACACTTATCCGGGGCATGTTGTTGCACAACATACAGTCCTTGGCAGGAGGCTTGGGCCTGTCATGCAAAATATAGGAACTCAAACAGTATGGCAAAGAGATTTAACTATAACCTTGGTAGTGGATGTTGAAAATGAAAAAATATGCGTAGACAACACCGATCATCTTGTACCACAGCGTAATGCGGCAAAATGCGCAAGTTCGTTTACAAAGGGCGTGCGAAATAGATGGGTTTTTAATCCAAATTATGTAAACCTAAAAGGTTGGATTGATGACACTACTGATTCTATGTACAAGGTTACTCGTGCAAAACCCGGAGGGCCTCAATATATAGCTGAGAACTTCCCTGATGTCGGCACGGTTGAATACCAAGAGTATATTCAAGGTCGAGTGCTTGGAAACTTAATTGATGCGTTTGATCCCATTACATACTTGCATAATGATATAGAATCAGATACTCATCACCGAACTAGAAAAAGATTTATAAACCCTCCGCAAGAAAGTTGGAACCCAAAGACGGGAGAATGGAGTTATGCGATTAGTTGGATTTACGAAGTATATGATCCTTGGGCATTCCCTTCATCAGATTATGTAGCTAGCACGAAAGAACTTACGAAATCGGATGACAAAGTACATGAACAAAATGATTATCTCGATCATCCATATCCGGGGCAAATGATGTAATGGCAGATCCTAAATTTAAATACCCATTAAGAGACTCTATTAACACCCATAATTCTAGCAGGCTTGGACATCTAGATATCCCAAGCAACCCTGCGCTAGATGAAGATGTAAGTATATTTCAACAGTCTTTTTTGGGCTTGTCGATAATGGATTTCACTTGCAATTTGGGTTTTAATAGCAGTGCCTCTACGCTGTCTTTAAATTTAGTGCAAGATGATGCATTTTATTACACCCCTTTGGTTCGTGATGGAATTAGAAACGCTGTAACAGAGGGGTATCACCCTTGGGATGTAGACGCTTTCCCTAAAGGTTTTATTAACAATTACCACAATGATGGTGACATTGAAAACTTTCCAGAGGTTGGAAGTCCAGTATATTTTAAATACTACGATGGGAAATTTTTAAATCTTGATTGTGTATCACAGGATCAAAACTCCAAGGAATATTGCAAAAACGTATTTGCGTTTAATGGAATACTTTCTAGGTGGGATAAACAGTATTCTAGCTCAGGATTTACCTATTCTGTATCAGTAACAGATCCAAGAGAAATATTAGAAAACACTACTGTTATTCTTGATACTATTGCTGGAAGAGTTGCTCCTTATGATGATAAGTATATAGTAGGTTCTGAAAGAAGTCTTAAAAATGGCTGGAATGGCTACTATAACATTTTAAATGTTTATGGCTATTATGAAGTACATGGGTTTGGTGCATCCAAGAGAACAGAACAAGGTATGAAATGGTTTGATTACCGAACACCTTTTTATAGCCAATATCTTAATAGTGCCAATGATGACGTGGCTAAATATCATCAGTTAGGAGTTTTACCTGCTTTAAGATTGATGTTAAGCGGTAGAAGTAGTCGCTATATAAATGATCAAGAACCATTTGGTGGGCCTTTATGGTATGGCTACGACAAAAGAAACGTGTGGTCAGATCCGAAAAAGGGAACACCACCACTCTTCATGCAAGAAAGAATAGAAATAGATGGAATAATAGGAAGTAAAGTCAAAAGTGAAAGTTGGATTCATAGATATTTAGTTGATATAGATGATTTGATTAATTTGTCTGTAAATCCAGAGGGGAATTACGCTCCAGACGCTGCTCCTCAAGCTTCTTTGCTTCCTCACGATTTTGAAATTCAAGGAGACAGAATAAGCCTCCTCCAACTAATACAACAAGTCTGTGATGCCGCTGGTTGTGATTTTATGGTACAGCTTCTTGATCCAAGACAGGCCGCTTTGTCAGTATCACACAATCCTGAATACTGGGATGATAGCGGTGAAAAAAGTTACGAAATATATAAACAGTATTCTGGTGTTATTAAAGTCATACCCCTAAGAAAAAACAAGACATTTAAAAAGAACATCATTAGAGATACTATTGATAACTCGCAAAAAACACCACCAAAAGGGCCTCTTGTTTATAAAGGTTCTCCAATTCTTATTAGCGCCAGTGTAGGCAAAGAATTTACTGATCCTATAGCTGGGCAGGTTTTATATGGAGCGCCACGAACAAGAGTCGTTGGTGTAACACCTCTTGGGTTACAAAAAGACAGGCTCCCTCTGGAGCCTGCACAGTTGCTTGGTAATTTTCTGATAAACGGCTTTCCTTCTTTAACCACTCCATTCTATAACGAAGCTATTGGAAAGTATGACGACTATGGAAACCTACTTAACCCCGTTCAGTTAGCTAAATTTGTTGCAGGATTAGCCAAAGAAGAAAACCGCTTACAAGAATGGATGCCTAACATTGAGATAGATGGTGTCACGTTAACAAACCAAGATACACCCAAAGATGAACATGGGGATAAAAATGAGTTGGGCTGGAACCCATACGGCCCTGAAAGCGCAGAAGAGGTTAGACAAAAGCAAGCTGGAAAACCTATCAATACAACTGATTTTGCACAAGACCTACCTCCGGTAAGTAATGATGATTACCTTCCTTGGGTTTGGGCTAAAGATTTCAGTGATGGAAATGGCAAAGACGTAAACCCATTTCAATTTAATAGAGTTAATTCAAGACATCAAAGAACCGCTGGGACATGTGATGGAAAAACATGTACCAAAAAGTTTGAAAAAGGCACTTGTATAAATGAAGATGGAGATATAGCTTCTGGTTATGAGAACAAAACAGCATGTGAAGAAGATGAAAAAAATACTTGGTACGAACCGTATAGCCTTCCAAGCGGTGAAAAAAAGGCAGAAACTTGCAAAGCTATAGGCGGGGAGATGAGCGACAATGAAGACAACAAGGAGCAATGTGAAGAAGGTGGAAATAAATTCACTAAAACCATTGATAATGACAATTCTGGCTACTTAGATATATATCCATGCTGGGGTTTTAAAAATGAGCATGAAACAGAGTCAGAATTTGTACAAGACCTTTTAGATGATATAGTTGACAAAAACAAAAAAGGATCACCAATTAAAGGATTCTTCAATGATGATGATCCTTATAGAGATTTCCACCCACAAGAAGGCATATTTGGAATTATCGAATGGATAAATCCGGGTATTGGTAGTTGTTTTTATGGTAATGAGCAGGTTCCTTTAGAAAAGGATATATGTGAATGTAATCCAAAATCAAGTAAATACTATAATTGCATAATGGAAGATGTAATTACCGATTACGCCGAAAGTGAATGTTTAGGAAAGGGTGGTACATGGGAGAAAAAAACCAGCGCTGCTACCGATGGCTGTATAGCGGATTGGGAGGGTGTTGTTGATGATATGGAATCATTCAAGGTTAGCAATAGACGCTGGCAATCGGCATGTTCTTACTATGACTCTTGTTTCAGTGGTAAAGATAAGATAGAGGAGATACATCCAGATGCAGGAGGTAAGGGAAATGATCTACATACATTCCAGTATTCATGTACACAAGGCTGTTTTAAAGCAAAGGATTTGGATGCAGGAACAATAGAAGGTCACGCAATTGTTGCATATTTCACCAAAGACCACGATGTTGGAAACAACCAATATAAGAAGGGAGAAGAAGCAACAGCATCAAGCTTTACTGATTCTAATGAGTTTGAAAAGCTTGTAAGAGATGGTGTAATTAAATTTATTCAAAGCGACGAAGAATGTAAAAATTCTACTCTAGGTTCTTATCCAACCGCCTCTGATCCTGATGATAGAATATCTAAACCAATTGACAAAGATGGAAACCCAGTTGACAAAGGAGAAGGTAATACATTTTCTAGTGGTGGTGGGTTGTACTCAGAAGAGTGTCAAGCTATTTCATATAGACACGAACATCGAGAAGCATGTGTAGTACAAGCAGACAGCGTAATGATTGGAGATCATATATATTACAAAGGCGCTCCCACTCCGGCTAAAAAGAAAGAAGACTGCGAGGTCAAAGAGCTTGGTGGTTCTGTCAAATGGGAATTAATGGGTGGTGGTGAACTTAAAGATCCATATTACAACAAAATCATTACATCAGAACAAAATGCACAACCCGGATTTATAGATGTTAGATTAAGGCTTAAAGGCACATGTGAAGACAACGAAGGGGTTAAGATAGATGCATCTACTGAATATGACTGCTTTACAAAATCGAAAAACGCTAAAGTAAGATACATACCCAAAAATCAAGAAGAATTGGATGCGAATATTGGTATTCCGCTAATACCAAGAACAGCCACTATTCCCATAGACCTTAAATCCATCGGTTATAATGGTGGCCCTGAAGCACCAAGAAACGGAATAGACCCATACAGGTTTAAAAAATATTATTATGCTACTGTGACAGAATTAAGACACGCGGCTGTTAGTAAAGAGTCTTGGACTCAATATTTACGAGAGTTAGCAGGACACCTTCCATGCTGGATGTACAGAAAACAAGAAGATAGTCTCAACGTATGGAAAGATTATTGTTTGCCAGCAAGACCTAGAAAAGCAACTGGTGGAGCGAGCGGTGCTACAGAATGGACTTTAGGCGCTTTAGCTGCTGCTGCTAAACGTGAAGATCTTGCAGCCCCAACAGCAGCCGTTGACGATATGGTTGGAAGAAAAAACAAACAAGCAGCAAAAGATTTTGTAGGACAAAGTTGTGGAGATGATCCAAAAACTCCAGACATGTTTTTGGCAGCAAAAACAAGAATGCAAGTGGATATGGCTTATTCCATCATTAAAAAAGTTGCCGATCAATTTTATGGAAGAAAATACCTAGTCCCACTTCCATTTAATCCACCAACTTCTGTTACTTGTAGCAACCCAAATTTCACAGATGAAGAAACATGCGTAGAGCATGGTTTTGATTGGGGGCCTCATGGAATTGTTAGTTCTTGGTATAGAAAATTTGGTATTGGTTCTTGTTTTGATATGAATGGCGGGCCGTTAATCAACTATGGCCATAAGTTAAGCTGTGAAACCAATGGTGGTATATGGATTGAACCACTTCAAGAGCAGAATAAATGGGAAATTACTTCGGGTGGTTGGCCGGGAGGAAACGTTAGCTTTAAAACAGAAACTGCTGGAAAAACTGGTTATCCGCAAAATATGAATTTCTGGACTGATGATGGAAATTTGAAGTCATTCGCTTTGTTTCCACCGGCAGACCACCAAAGGCTTTCTGGGAAAACCGAACTTCTTTCGTTTTTTAATATTGACCCAGAGCAATTTGATACAGAGTCGGGTTCTGCTGGCCCTGATGACAGTCTTTGGAAGTACGAAAGGGCGTTTGTTTCTACTGAAGTTGATCCTAAAACATATTGGTTACCAGAAAGACCTGACTGGGAAATACACCATGAAAAACAATATTGGAGACGAGAAGCGGGTGATAATGAATCAGGAGAACAAGGGGGTCAAAGAGGGATAGACATTTTTAGCGCCCAAAGCGAAAGGTTAACCAGATCATGGAGTAAGAGTATTGGAGCAGCGGTTGTTGGGCCATCTGCTGAGAATGAAGACGGAACAATTAAATACGACCTTACCCGTGCTTTAAATACTAGAGATGTCTATATAAGAGAACCAGCAGGATATTGTAGAGATAAAGATAAAAACATTATCATAGGGCCTGAAAATGAAGACGAATGCAAAGAAAAGGAAACCGACGACAACAAACCTGTAACATGGGTAGGGGCTGGTAAACAAATTGTTGCAGCTTATAAACCATATGCTTTAATCACATTGCCTAACCAAGTTCTTTATGGAAATATTGATCACGGAAAATTACAAGATGGTCTTGGTGGAAAGAGAAACCACATGTGCATACCTCTTAATAGTAGTCAAGGTTTTGGAGCTTTGTTGACTGGTTGGTTAATGGGTGCTGACGCAACTGGGGCAGATCTTCAATTTGTTCATGCATTATTAAACTATCAAAAACAAGGGCCAAATAACGCCCCTGATCTTAAAAAGGCTGGTTTTGTAGCCGCCGCATATAAACCTTGGCACGCCGCTGTACCACAACAAAGTAGGCACTATAGATGGGGGCCATGGGCTGTTCGTAATGACTACGGTAAAGTAGATGTTAACATTGATGATTCTCTACATCCAGCAGCTTTTAGTGGTGAGACTGCACTAGATGGTATTGGGATGGCTGGAGTTAGATCTGCTATAGTTAAATCTCAAAGAGAAATAGAAAGTGGCAATGTAACAATTTCTACTTGGGGACATACTGGATGGTGTGGAAATGAAGATCAAACACTAGGGTTTGATGCAGAAACACAAGTAGAGTGTGAAGAGATAGACGACGCTGTTTGGCATCCAATTGGAACTAATTATCACTATGCTACTGCTGGGCCGGGACTTGGAGATCAATTATTTGGAACGGGGCCTTATATTACAGATATAAATGTAAGTATAGGATCTAATGGGGTGAATATTACTTACAATCTTTCCACCCAAAAAAGATTCGGAGATACAGAATTAATACATTTAAATAGGATTAAGAAAACAAATAACGATATCTTGCGAGCAAGATTAGAATCAGAAAAGGCAATAGCAAGATCAAGACGTGGAATAGAAACTTGGAAAAAACCACCATCTGAATAACACCAATTAAAGCAGAGAAATACAATGCCAGAAGACCAAAGGCTACAAATTGAGAAGGAAAACTATAGTCACTTGATGATAACAAGTGCTAACGAAGTTTATTACGATGACAAAGCTAGAGGTGAAGGTGGCGAACCGTTAAATTGGGAAAATCACCCAACACACAAAAACAAACCTATACAAATATCAAATACAATCTCTCGTACAAACACAGGCCCTCCTGATTCTAACATGTATCAGTATCCATCTGATCTGTCTTGGGCTAAAACTGGTGGAATGTCTCTTGATGGTTTGTTTATTCCTTACTCAACAAATTTTAAAATAGTAAGTGAACGTGGATCTTCTAAAGATGTAAACAAGCCCAGAGAAGGGTCTCTGCCCTCTTACGAAAGGCCGTACAGTACAGAAAAAGATGGTAAAGCAAACGATATAGTTAATATAGCAGAAGGGGCAAAGAACGCAGCGTTGGGAACTAATGCGCCATCTCCAAAATTTATAACATCTGTATCTTTAAACCCTTTTGCTTCTGGACATCATATCAATGTTGTCAATAAGAATGAAGATATCACCAACCCTGTTACTTCTATGGGTGGGTATGCGAAGCATTCGTCTAATTTAGTTTCTGCTCAAGAAACATCTGTTCAGACTACTAGGCCGGTTGGTTTAAGAGGGCCACTTGTGTTGGCTGGCTGGGGATATGATATACACGATAGACCAGTACCAAACATGAGATTTGATGCTGATAATAGATATGATGAGCCAACCGAAGCTAACTATGGAAGACAAAGATATGTTTCCGACCAAATGAAGGGTAAAACCCAGTCTGGTATGCAGCAAGATTATAAACACTTCATACCACAACATATGCAAAGACAAGATAAATGGAAAGTTGGGCCAATTGATTTAAGGTGGGATAATCAAAGAAAAGTTTGGGTGGGTGGTAAGCATAATGGTATTTATCTATCAAAAGCTGCTAAATGTATAATGCCACAAGCTGGTATAGATGGAAATAACTCTTTTAATTTTGGTGTGGGTGGAAATGTAAATGCACCCGGAAGGTTGTACAGAAACCCATGTCCCACAAGCAACTGCACGCACACCTCTTATTTTCCAACAAGCATTTATTATCCAGACATTGAAATATATGACCCAGAAGATCACAACTGGTGTGGTAGATGTATGACCTACGGAAAATTAACTGCATGTGGTGACTTTAAAGATGCATGTGTTCCTTTTTATGACGCTCTTATTTTAAGACCAATAGACGAATTTGTAGGAGAGCGAAATCAGCTAACTGAATGTACAGACAAATTCAGAAAAGTTCAAGGTGGCGCACCGCAAATGAGACGAGCAGGTAACCCTTGTCATGGATGGGGATCTAGCTATTTTGGAGAAAAAGAATATATTAATGAAAAAATAGGCAAAGACGAAACTTGGACACAACAAGCCAAATCTCTTATGTATGAAAAAATATTCATAGAGAACCCATTAGGTCAAGGACTTATGGTAGGAGACGCTTTTTTCAGTTATGATACTGGTAAGAGAATAATACATGAATATGTAAGATCTATTGATCCTACATGTGGACAGACAACATCCACACAAATAAAAGTTAAAGAAGCTATACCGGTGCATATTATATTGCAAGCGGAATTCTTTGGTATGGAAATTATTACACACGCAGGGTGCGACAGAGGGGAAATGTCAGCTTGTTCTCAGAAATTCTTCGCACAAGGGTTTGCTACAGGAACCGACTGCGGGCCAGATGATGACTACCCACAAACAGCAGGAATATAATGGCGATAGGCGACCCTTGGGATACAGCATATAACCCCAATTATCAGAACACTTTAAAAAACCAGCATACGGGAATGTCTGTGTGGATGCCAGACAATTCCGATCAAGTCCCTCAAGATGACCCTCTTTCTTTAAAAGACAGAAGAAAAGGGAGATTTTGTTCAGAGGGTTGCGGTTGTGTTGATACTTACTGTGACAACCTTGCTGGGTCTAGGTGCGTTCTTCCCCCAGAATTAGCTGTTACTATATTTAGAGGGCCAGATGGAAGATACGATGCTAGAGCAGCAATAGCCGGAGGTAAGGGTGAAACATTTCATCTTAAGTATTCTAACGGTGCTTGGAGAGGTAGTAGATGTTGCTCGCATAACGCTGATGGATCTCTAGGATACGCATGTGATCCTTGCAAAGTAACAACTCTTCCAAATGGCAAACCCTCTAATTGTCATTATGCTAACAATAAATATGACACTATAGATAGCAATCATCAAAAGAACGATGGTTTTGAAAGAAGAGGGGAATATAACTATGAACAAGCATTAACTGGGGAAATGTGGCCAAGAAGAGGCGTGGATGCTTGGTTGAAACCAAAGGGGTATAATCAAAGCTTAACAGCAGAAAATATTGACCTTCTTCAAAATTCCAAAATAGTTGACGGCGTTCAAGTAAACGAAGTTAAATCATCAGCTACTCCGTTTTCTTCTAATGTTGCAAATACTCGACTAAACATTAAATCAAAAGAGAGAAGAATATATCTTGATAAAAGTGGGTATGTTGTTGGATACGCAATTGATAATGGGTACAAACCAGACGCAGAAGTAAGCGATACCGAAATTAACTATCTAGTAAATGCTGAAGCTTCTGAAGCAGGCTGCATAGAAGATGGCGCTGTCCCAATAAAGAAAAGACCTTGGTGTAGAGATCCAATTACTGGATATAGGATGCAACAGCAATGTAGCGACACTCAATATAAAAATAAAGAAGATTGCGAAGCAGCGGTTGATGAAGATGGAAATAAAACAGAAACTTGGCTCTATGGCGACAAAACAACATGCGAGGCGGCTGGAGTTTGCGAATCTCCTGAAGAAAAAGGAGTGTCTAGATCAGATAGAAAGGTAGGAGGAATCGCGGCAAAAGATACCTGCGAAGCAGGATTCAAAGACGGCGATGCAAAATGTCAAGACGTAGAAAACGAAGATGTCTCAGAAAAGAATAAAGATGACTGCGAAGAAGAAGGTCATATATGGAAAGAAAATAAATTCTTTTCAAACGACTGGGTGGACTGGGAATACGAAAGAAGGTCTTGTTGTGGTGGAACAATACTAGATGAAGCTCACCCATTCCACACCCCACAAATTTCAGGTACTGCTGCCAACACAAGAAAGAATACTGTTTGCTTTACACCTTACTCTGAAGTTATTTTAAGGCCAAGTGCGGTGACTGGTTTTGTCGGCCCACAAATGGGTACTCAAGGCAGTTGCACCTCTAGTGGAAACCAAGCAGACAGAGATTGGTTCTTTAGTGACACCTCAAGTTACTGGACTCTTCTTATTAGACCTTGTAATTTCTGGGGTTCTTGTTACGAAGAAGGTGTAAAGAGAAAAGACCCTGCTGAGGTTGCAAATTCAGAAGGGCCAGACAACTACTATGAAACGACCTGCGGCGAAGAAGTAATGCTCTACATTCCCGTAGACCAGTTCATAAGCTGCTCTAACTTTAATCTAACACTTAGTCAAAACGAAGGATTAAGATCTGGTTGGTCTGAATCTCAAGCAATGTGGAATCCTTCTATGGGGAATCCAATGGGGAATCCCGCTGGTACTCAGACTATGGCTGCGGGATGGCCTAAAACTGGAGCTGTTTATGGATTAAAAGGCTTGCCCGGAGATGCTATAGAAAAAGAACAGTATTCTTGGTGGTGTGATTATCCAGACGCTGGTTGGGATGGCTATGCAGATGGTGGAGAATGTCAAAGATATATATATTGGAACTCCAATGATGGGAAATTCACAGGAGAATTGCAAAATCCAAAAGGGGTTGATGCTCTCTATGCGTTTAATTTGCAACCACAACCATTTAAAGCTACGGAAGAGAAACAGTCCAGAGCTAAAACAATGAAGCAAGCTTCTGATGAAAAAACATATTGGCAGATGTGTGTTGATCATAAGATTAGGTGGAATGGTGGTGGTCATTGGTTCTGGGAATATGGGCCAGATTATTTCTTCTATCATGATTTTGCTTTATGGGATGAGATAGGATTTACTGGTAAACCGGGATCAGCTAGATATCCTTATGTTAAACCCGGAGGTAAATGTGAAGCGATCTCTGACAAAGCTCAGGCTTGGATTGATGGCCATATTGGACAACTAACAAGGGGTAGTTGTGGATCTCCACCTTTATGGGTTGGGTGGCAATCTCAATCACCTCTTACTAAGATATGCCCTGATTGTTACGCAACCGACGAAAAAGCGAAGTGTGGAGTTGTTGGTACTTGTGAAGGGGAAGGCGGGGAGTTTTCTCAAGGCGAAGAGTCAGAATGTTCAGAAGGAACATGGAAATCTTGTTGTGAATGGATTGAAGGATGTACTATTGATGGTGAAGTGGGTGGTATTCCAGCAAAAATAATAACTAATTATGAAGAGTTTTTAGGTGGTGCAGATCCAGAAGAAAGAGACCCTGAGAACAAAGAAGAATGCGAAAAGGCTAAGGATGAAGGTGGAGCAGATGGTAAATGGTATGAACAATGTATTACTATTCAAGCTAGAGTTGATGAACTAGATGATTGTCCACCACTTGAAAGAATTCCCGATGAATTTCTACAGATTGTTTTAGGTGAAGAAGTAGGAACTTGTGTTCTTCATGAAGAGGGGGATGATGGAAAACCAAAAGATGTTAGTCAAAAACAAGTTACAAAAAGCGAATGTGAAACCGAACAACAAAAAGACAAGTACATAAAAGATGATAATTTAAATACGCCCTCTTTCAAAGTTGATATAGTGGGAAGCTCTGATGTTAGCTATCCGGTAAGAGAAGGCGATGCTGTTAAGTTAAGCAAAGCTGGCCCCCAAACCACACAGCTTGCTGATGTTTCTGGTATTGAAGATGGAAAAAGGTCAGGCGACTATGATGTAACCCAATGGGGGTTAACTCGAAATCGTCGTTTACCAGCCGGTAGTGAAACTGGACACTCCTTGTCGTATTGGCATAATACCGGCCTTTATCCAAGAGGAGAATTTGCTAGTTTTGTCAACGATCATTGCATGGGAACAACGTCTGGAAAAAGAATTGAATATGCCAGTAACACAAAACCAATAAAAATAACCTCACGAAACCATCTATTAAGAGATGGAGATCTTGTTAATACCTATGGTGTTAATGGTAATTTTGCAGCCAATGTTTTGTATCAAAAAGACTGGAAAGAAACTCAGTGGGAAGACAAGTTATATTCAGCTTGCGTGGGAGAAGGTTGTGATGAACCAATGTGGCCAGATTCTGTTTGTCCAAACTCCACAGAGTGTAGAGACAAAGATGGAAAGGTTCTTGATAAGGATAAGTATGAATGTGGTCATGGAAATTGTAGTAAGAAAAAATCAAATGGAGACACATGTGAACACGCCGCAGATTGCGAAGCGGATGCTGTAGCAGACAAAGCTCAAGATGCCAATGGGGATTGTCCAGAAGGTTTCACAAAGGTTAAAGGTAAAGGCCCATATGAAGCTGGTGGTTGCGTAAGTGAAGAAGGAGGTTGTGGAGGCACATGGAATGGAGCAGAAGGTAACACCTTTACAACGTTCTGCGATGAAGATAAGTTTTACGCTTGTTCTGGACAGGTAATAAAAGGTAAAGCTCCACCTCCAGCAGAATTTTTTGTTGTTAAAAATGTAACAATTGATACTTTCGACCTATACACTTGCGACAAGCATCCTGTAGATGGAAGAATTACAAAGAAAAACAATCTAGACAATACAGAATGTCCAGATGACGGGAAAATGGTTTGTGTTAAAGATGCGGACGTACCATACAACCAAGTCATAACCGCAGCTAAATTTTCTGTTACACCCAATCCATTTAACGGGATACCATCAATTGTAGACTACACTCCAAGGTGTGTAGATTTAGATGGTGCTGAAACAGGTCAAGAAGAAAAAGATTGCACCGGAGAAGATAGAAATTGGATAACTGAACGAAATTTATCAGACAACCCTAAAACAGAGAAGGTAGAAGGAGAAGCTTTTTGTAGCACTTATGGAAGTTGTAAGATAATAGATAATTATTGGGGAATGACTAAATCTTTCATGACCTTTGAAGAATGTATAACTGTAGCAAAAACTTATGATGAATGGCATCTTGATAAAGGCGCTAACGACAAAGACCAAAGGTATGTAAATAGATGTACAGATTTAGACGGAAATCTAGACAATAGTGTAGATGTTGTTAAAGGAAGCGCAAAAGAATCAGAAGCGGCCTGTATAAAGAAACATTCAAAATGTATAGATCATTCGGGTGAAGAAGCCGGAGGTGATGCAGAATCTTGCGCAAGAATGGGTAACACATGGAAAACGCCAACATTTAAAAGGGTGTATAGCGAATGTGTTGACACAGACTTTATAGATAGCGACGAAGACAAAGCATTTAAAAACTGTTGGGATGCTGCTAGATGGATGAGCGAATCTTTAATGGATCAAAGTTTACTGCAAGGTCTTGCAGGAGGCGCAGGGAAACCAAACGTAGATGTTTGGAAAGTTTGTCCATTCACAGGAGATTGGATTCTTTGGAACAACCATGAAGACGTTGGTGTAGAGGCTGGATATATAGGTCATCTAGGTCAAAATGAAATAGATGGTATGTATAGGTTTGGCCTTGGAGGGCCGGGATATAAATGGGAAGACAGAGCAAATGATTATTACGTTCAAATTGAGCAAAAAGGAATTTGCCCAGTTTGTTGTGATACCTTTATGCCAGAAAACCTAACAGCTACTCTCACAGGAGAAAGTAGTGAAATACTGAATTTTCTTGAGTGCGGTCTTGATCCTTGTACAGCCGACCCTAGCATGACAATGAAACCACGTTACGATGGTTATTGTTGTTCAGATGGTAATCACCACTGTAATTTAATTGACTTACCAGATTGTGAAGCAAAACCAGAAAACTTTGGAAGATGTGTTAAAGAGGGATCAAAGCATCCTTTAATAGCTTATACAAAAGAAACGTGTAAAAAACGGGGTGGAACATTTACACCAATCAAGGATTTAGAAGAATTCACATCGGAAAATCCATCAGATGATTGTGACATGTTCTTGAGAAAACGTCCGACATATGGTGGAAGTACAAATTGCAGAAAATGCTCCGATGTTTACTCTTCAAGACATAAAGTCCCCTTATACACAGACGAGAATGATTTAGCACCTTTAGGCTTTGATGGACAACCTTGTTGCACAGAAGAAAGAATGTGCGACTGTACTAGAAACGATCAAGATAAATCCTTACAGTCTCCTACGCATCCATATCCCGATTGTAAAACGGTAAGGGCTATTATAGGAGACTGTGGCTCAAAAGAGAATCCAATTGGAACAGAAAGACAGGTTGGAGAAGTCAAAGCTGTATGCAAAGAAATTGACACTGGATCATCTACTGTAATACTTGAATGGATCTTTACACCTTGCACATGTTTCCCTAATAAACTTCCTATGAAGTGTGAAGGTGAACAAGTATATGATGTTGCAGGTGGAACATGTCATATTGAGGGAGGAAAAACTGATGAAGGTGGTAGTGTATATTATGACAACAAGGCGGGTTGTTATAAACCTGATGGAAATGGGGGTGAAGTTTTAGTTGATGGAAAAGCTTTAAATCCAGATGGAGCAGAAGAATCAGATTGTGATACTTCTAGTGGAGAATACTGGAAAGATGGAGCTACAGGCTGTGGCACTTTTGATATTAAAGCAAGCGCAGACGAAAGCTGTTTCAATCATAACAAAGCAGCTAAACCAGTAGAAGAAACCTGTCCCGGTTTAGGAACACTAGATGTTCCAATGAAGTATGATGGTGTTGTTTGGAGATCTGATTGGGTATTGATGAATACTGTTGGTACGCATCACTGTGATTTAGAAGACAAGGGGTATGGCGTACATAGATTCAAATGGCATGAAAATTGTAGATGGGATGGTGGAGCCTCCCTTGGCGATGCACCGCCTTTTGTAGCGTCCAAAGAATTAGTAGCAGTAGGCGCTGACTGTGACGCTTGTGATATGTCACAAGCTGGAATGGCTGGAGTATTCGTAGATGCTTTGAAAAGCCTTAGACATTATAAAGAAGTAAAACCACCGTCACTTCCTCAAGATGGTCACTTTATAAGATTGGTCATGGGATGTGGACAAACTATACCTTCAATAGACGCTTATAAAACTGGTCGTGTATTAGATGGTGGTTTTACTGGTGGTTCGCAAAGATATGATGACAACGGTATGCAAATATGGGCAGAAATAACCAACTGCACATTTGTTGACTTGAACGCTTCTGAAACTTTGAGAGTTAATAGATCTACTACTGGTACTAGTGGAAGCGCACCATGTTTTCCCGGTATAACTCAATGCACATCTAAAAAATCGGTTGTAGGTGATTGGACAAGACCTATTCAAGCGGGAGAAGACAGTAAAAAAATAATATATCGACAACCTAGCCCAGAAGAAAGAAAATATACATTTGCTGGTAGATGTATGAGTCCTGTTGATTGTGGGCCAAAAGGCCCGTGTGTTGATACGGAATGTTGTACTTATACCGGAATGGATATGCCATTCTTTTTAACGGGGCCATTATGGAGTGGTGCAGTAGCTTGTTCTCAAGGTGGAGATATTCAACACAAGTGTCATTCTTACGGATTCGATCCTTTACCACAAAGACCCGCAGAGCAACTTACAGTTCATTATGTGAAAGATGTAGATCCTGTTACCGGATCTGCCACCCTTGTTGTTCCAGCATACCCTCCAACTTTTGGAGGAGTTCGTTGTAGTTATCCAAACGGAACTCTTGTTGGTATAGGTTTAGCAGAGCTTGCTCAGGCTGAAAACGACACTATGGGTGGATACTCTAGAAGCAACAAATCAAGAAACCCTTATCTACCAGCAGGAGGAACAGTATTAACTGGGGCAATAACTAGAATTGGAGACGAACCAACAGTACACGAGAATGGTATTCCTCGTGGAGATTTGCCAGTAGACGAAAAGGGTGACAAAGGTCGCGGAAGCGAGCAATTCATGGAAATAAAGGTTGCAAACATAGCACCCCTAATTACCAAGAATCCTAGAAAGAATAGACATCTAAGAATATTTGACCGGTCACGACCTGTTTCTGATGACGAAGGAAACCCAACTGATCAAACAGAGAATGCAAAAAATTTAGAAGACATGAACATGATGCTTAGGTATGATTTGCCTCAGCCTTATGGATTGAATCCTTGGCCTGTTGATCACCAAACACACTCAGACAATATTTCAGGAAAATGGCCTAAAGGTATTCCTATGGGGCCAAGGAATACTGAAAGTCTTAGATTAGACCCAGCTGGATCTCTTAATCAGCCGGGAAGGGTTGGGCCAAAACCAACTGTTAATAATCTGAATAGAATGTTTAGGTACACAGAAGAGGCAATGGGAGATGGAACAACTACGCCGATTCCAGAACTGTATTCTGTTGAACCAGTAATGATTAATGAGTTCCATAATGTATATTCAGAAGAAGAATCAGAAGGAATATGCACTGGATCATCTAAAAACAAAAAAGATTGTGAAAAAGCAGGTGATATATGGGTTCCAAACTTCCTTTACACTAAAGTAGTCACTGAAATGGATAACGATCTTAGTGATGGAGAAAAGATCGTAATTAGTGGTAGTGTAGTTTATCCAGCAACTTGCAAAGGTGCAAGAATGGGGTTCTGTAAAGGGGCTAGGGGTTTAAACATAAATGAGTGCATGGAAGGTGAGTGTGTTGATACCCATCTAGGAGCAGGTTCTAAATGGATAAAAGACAGCGATGGAAATATAATTAAAGATCGGTCAACATGCATGAATATGAGTATGCAAAAACAAATGGAGTATGAAGAAAAGAAAATCACAGTTCCAAGCTTGATCTTTAAAACAAAAGGCGAATGGGTTCAAATGTTTGAAGAAGGAACTCCAGAAAGTTCAGATACCTCAGCAAGTGAAGGTGGCTATACAGCAGAAAAGGTAGGAACTGGAGATAGATATGTTTGTGAAGAAGTATTTGGTGGAAAATGGGTGGTTGGAACAGTAAACGATGAGATGGAAGGAAGTAAATACAAAGACCCATTAAATTTAAAGCCTAAACCCCTAGAAGAAAAAGAGAAAGATTTTGTCGAAGGATGCCCAATAGGATGTAAGTTAAATGGTTTCTACTTAAAAGATCCTTGCGAACCACCAAGCGATGACAACCCACAGGGTCAATGTTTCGAGTGTGTGCAGGTCATTACTAAAGACAGTGATGGAAATGAAACCGAAGAAATGAGATGTCCCCTTGGGCCTGCTGATGGAAATTACGTCGCTAGAAAAAGAGGATGTCAACATTCAGACTATTCTACTAAACTAGATTGTGAAAATGCTGGATGGGCTTGGTTTGGAGAAATAGCAAACAAAAAGAAAGAGTTCGCCTTACATAGTGAGCTACAGCTAGATATACACGATGCCAGCAAATTGCGATCAAACCTAATTAAACCCGATCCAATACAAGGGGTGGCAACTGATTGGGAATATGATTTATCAAATACACCAAAAAGAGTAACAACAGATGGCGGTTTTACAGGGGCTTCTGATCCAATAAGCGGATTAACCAAGCATGAATGTAATTCAATTGCAGACCAAGTTGCATGGTCTAGTAAAGGGTGTGTAGACCTTTCAAGACTTGATGTAGAATTTCCTAACTACTTTGGAGACGCAGCAGAACCTACAACTGGAGAAATTTACCAACTTTGCAGTAAAAGCAACAACTGTCATTTTATTAAAGAGTATTCACATTGTATGGATTCAAGTGATACCGCTAATGGAACATGCATAGAAGATGGTGAAGAAAAATCTTCAACAAAACAAGCTTGCGGCGGTGTGTTTATTGGGCCGGTACTTGCAAGGGATTCAGTTGAATCCTGTCTGGAAGCTAATGGCGGCTCTGTTGTTCACAAATTTACATGCGAAGATTCAGATGGAAGTGTAGTTGAAGCAAGAACTACTTCAGAATGCACTGATGTTAAAAATGGAACGGTAAATTACATAGGAAAACCACATACGATAAGTCAAGATAAAGACAAAATGAACCTTATTACCAGACAAGAAGAACTGCTAAAGTTGTCTTCACCAGAAGCTATAGCAATGGGTCATGAGGTTGGTGTTGGTACAGCTAAAAGAAGATTTACCGGCGTTATATATGCAAATCAAATAGATGAAAAAGAAAACGAAGGATTCTCTAAGGTTTATGCAGACCCTCCGTGGAGAGCTGTTTGGAGTAGGCATGGCGGTTCCTTTGATATAATAGTAGGGTATCCTGCACCAGAAAATAATTGTCGCCAAGGAAATAGCGATAAACCTGTTAATATGGATTTCTATATGACTTTTCCATCAATTTGTTGTAATGATAGAGGCCCGCTAAATTTCTGGGCGTGTGGCGAAAGATGCTATCATCATTATAACGGGCCACATTTAGAGCCTTTGGATCTTAGGTATGGTACTGAAGGTACGTCAGCCATGAAGGTAAACATTCACGAATAGGGGATAAAATGAAGGGATTTTTAGACAGTCAAGAAGAGGACATAAATTACTTAGAAGAAAAGTATCCTCCTAAAACAAGAAAGAAGTTTGAGGTGTTTGGTGGGAATAGAAGGGAAAGATCTGAAGAGATTCCAGAAAGACCCCCAGAAACACCCTGTCAATGCAAGATGGCACAAGGTGCAAATAGCATCTTTTGCGATAGGCATCAATGCTTAAAAAGCCAATCTTTACACAATCTTTGCAAAACAAGAATGGATTATTTCCAAATGTGGGAAGATGGAGAAGGGCCTATGCAGGATGCTTTAAGCAGAATAACCGCAGAAAGGTCGAGGGAAAACCCAATAGAAGGAGAAGTAACAAATGCTAAGCCTCTTGAAAAGGGGTTTTTTGAGACTAATGGTGACAAGTTTTTTATGGGAGATCCAGACATTCCTTCTGAATCAAGAGGTTTGGGAGATACTGTAGCAAAAATCACAAAAGCTACGGGTATAAAAAAGGTTACAGATGCAGTATTTGGAGCTTTGAACAAGGATTGTGGTTGTAAAGAAAGACAAAGTAAACTCAATAAGCTTTTCCCTTATGGAAAGAAGAAGAAAACAAAAGGCTTTTTTGAGTAATGGTGTATAATAATGTAGAATTTAAGCTCTAAGGAGATTAACATATGGCATCCATAAGCTTTTTTGCTGGAAGCACTTCCATTAATAACCTGTCCGGTTCTGGTCTAGGTTTTTTTGGTGGTAGTTTCGGGCAATCCGTACAATTAAATAGTTTCCAAGATACCACGTTCATTACAGATGGCAATGGTACTAATAATGGTGGTGCTGGAAACAACATGAAATACTCAACTGACACCAAGTCCTTTGCGGCGGGTGTTGTTCCAGCTACTGGCCTTTTGTGGGTTCCTAATTCAAAGGCCACTTTAAATATTAGATTTAGCAACGATAGTGCTGTTAGAACGCAAAATGCTAAATTAAGAATATTTGACAGAACGAACAAAGATCATCCGGCCAGTGGTGTTATTACAAGAGTATGCGAACTATTACATCCTTCCAGTTCCTATGAAGTAGAAGGTTCTGGGGATTCAACTTGGTGGGGTAGCGCTACTCATACTGGAGCAGACTCACAGGGGACATTTCTTGGTTCTACCAACCCAAGTGCTAGACTTCCTGCTGGAACTCTCACAGTTGGAGGAAGTGGTATTTATGTTCCCTTAGCTAAGTCTCCGGGGCCAAGCGGTTTTTATGCCGGTAACGGCTCCGCTAACACGGGACAGTACCATCAACATGACTGGTATGTTGGAATTTCAGCATCCCCAGATAGCATTGGAAGTAAAACCCAATACGGTTTATATGTAGAGCTAGAATATCTATAATCCCCTTATCGCTCTACAAGCCCCGTCAACGCATCATTGCTTTGACGGGGTTTTTTATTTATTCCATATTAAAGCACAACCACAATACGTTTCCCATTCCTTTGAGAAGTCGTATATGTTGTACCTATCTTCCGCTACAATCTCGTTGTACACATCTACAGAGTCATGACCACCACCATCGTCTTCCGTGTCGTCGAAAAGTATGTATTGCGGCTCAGACAAGACGTTTCTTGAGATGGCAAAATCTTTCATAACCGAATCTCTTTGATGGTCTCCATCAAGAAAACAAAAATCAAAGTGGTTTTCCGAAAGGTTTCTTATCGCCCCTCTTATGATCTCAGTGTTTTTAGCAACAGAGTCTACGTTATGGTCAAGCAACTCTTCGTTGTTCACATAGTGCCAATCAGATGAATTGTCAACATGTGGATGAACTATTAATTGCTTAACGTTCTTAAGATGGCTAAGGTCTTTATATTTGTGTATATCAACCGTGACTACAATGCCATCTTGTTGATATTCATCAAAATATTTTTGAAACACTTCTGTTGATTGACCAAGATGAGTACCTATTTCTAGGCAGTATTTTGGTTTTAAGTGTATTAAAGTTGCAAGTAGAGCTTGTCTAAATTGTCGGTTTTCGTTTAACCACCTTCGAGCTTGCTCTCTTTGCAAGGAGATTACATCAACTTCCATTATTCTTCCTTTTGAGTATCTGGATTCCACTTAACCCAACCACCATCAGGTAGCCAATTACCTTCTTTATCCTTACGTTTAGGGAAGAGTCTTCCACCCTTTTTCATAACACCAAAGGCTAGTTTCGCTCCACAATCCATACACTTAGCTTCGTAGTAAAGATTGTCATCAACATTTCTAACTTGGAATCTGATGTTTTCACTGCCGCATTTGCCGCACTTAGTTTCATCGAAGATTTCTTGAAAATTAGCTAGTTGCTGAAACAGCTCTATTTGAGTATCCGCTTCAATCTGTACGCTAATTTTTCCGCTTGTGTAAGTTACTTTCATTATTATCTCCAGTTTATATTATAACCCTTAACTTTTTCGGGTATTTCACTTCCATTCTGATAAGTATTTAGGACTTTGATCATTTTCTTTGCACTGTCTTTGGTTACTTCATTGATGTCGTTATAGGTATTCTCTCCTATATTAATAAATTTTACAACATCAATATCTAGCTGATTGCATCTATTGTCAATAAATTGAACCTGTTGACTGCTGATGCTTTTATTAGCTTCATATTCTCCTGAAGTTGGAGATTGTTTCACCGCTTGTTGCACGATATCAACAATATCTTTCTTGGCTAATTCTTCTGCCGCTAGACATCTCAACTTCAAGGCTTTTCTTAAAGCCCTCCCTTCAGCCCTCGTGCTAGCAGTAGCGACAGGATGAGCGCAGAACAAATCGTCAGTATTACCATGCCACACATCTGCTACCTCTTTGAACGTTCTGATTGAACCAGTGTTCATCCAGTTAAAAGTTACACTAAAAACTACAGTAGCTCTGCCGGGGCCATTGCTGTCTGATGCTGGAAAAACTTGTTCTGGGCCAGACTCGATAATGTCTCCAAGTAGCAATTCTGCCACCCTTCTTAATCCAGCGCATATAGGATTGCCATCTATTAGCTCATTACGTTTGAAATGAGCCATGACATATTCATTCCATTCCTCGCTAAACATTGAAGGTGTATCTTCTTCAGCGTTGTTTTCCTCTATTACAGCTACGCCTTCATTTTCTTCTTTGTTTTCTTCTTCAAAAACATCATCAAACATAGATGGGTCAGGAACTTGCATGGTTACAAAATCTTCATCTTTAGACATAAGAGCCTCCACTAATTCAACTAAATCTTTTTTCTTTGCTCCGTTAGGTACGGCGCAATTATGTTCATCCAAAATTTGCTTAAGTTCTTTTATTGTTTTATCGCTATACATTATGATTCAATTTCAATTAAACGTTTTGTTGCTGGGGGAAATTTCTTTTCTATTTTTTCTAACTGCTCAACGACACCGGCTAGTGTTTCTCGCATGTTTTTTTGCGATAAGTTGCGGATTATGTTTTTAACCCTAAGTACAACAAACCCTCGGTTGATTAGGAGACCGGCTTTTTGAGCGTCTGCTCTGATGTGTCTTTCGAGATTTTCTTGACCCCAAATCGGTAAAAAGTGAGCAGGCCCATCAATCTCGATTGCGGTTTTAAGAGATGGAACAAATAGATCGACTTCAAGTTTGTCGTTTGCTACCAATCCACGCTTATGAAAGATAACATCATAGCCAGCTTTAGTCAAGCCTTCATAAATAAATTTTTCAATCTTTGAACCTTCTTTACTGGCTTTTCTAACAGCTTCTGCGGCTAATTTGCGAAGATTTGCTTTTTCTTCTTCTGACATTTCTTGCCATTGTTTTTTGGAAATCTTAGACCGTCTTTCTCGTTCTGATTCTTCCATTTCGTCCCAATAGGTAGCCATTCCGTTGCTGATTGCAACCTTTTCTGCTTCCGTTCTTTTTTTACCCTTGGTGGGATGTTCATGTCTTCCACTTTGAATAGCAACCGTTTGAGCCTTACTCTTGTCTCGAAGTTCAACACCGAGAGTGTTCAAAGCCCTGCGAATTTTATTCGGGTAGGTTTTAAGCTCTTGCGCTATTTCGTAAGTGCTTTTCTTGTGATTTGTATATTGGTCTATAATGAACTCTTTGTATTTATTGATAAAAGCGTTACTCATTTATAATCCTCACTAATTTCTCTATGTTAAAATCCCTAACTATAGTTTTTACTTTTCTGTTGCAATAGTTTTCTATTGCTTTCGCGTGATCTTTACTCCTCGCTATCAGCTCTATGCTTGGGTCTGAAAAGGCTTGAATGGAAAATTCAAAATCTCTTCCATGTCTTCTAGTCCATTCTAAATCCCAAACATAGAAAAACTTCTTCTTCGGAGCAAAGCATTTCCTCAATGAATTTGCTGTAGATATACTAGTAGCAATTAAACACCCCCCAAAACTCCACATCTCATTTAATGACATTAAGGAAAAGTTGGGGTTCAATATAGACGAAGTGGAGTTCTCAAAGAAAACAACAAAGTCATCATGGCTATTTTCCGAATAGTCATTTATGTTTTTTATTAGGTTAAAGGACAACTGGCTAGCACTAAGCTCATCTACCAGAAACCCTATTTGATTACTTTTTGGCATCGGCATCTTCTTTATTTAATCTATACCACTCTACGGTTTGCTTGATACCCTCCTCGACTTCTACTGGAGATATATCTATATATTCTTTCATCCTAGTTGTGTCAAGGAGCTTTTTCATTTGTCCATCTGGTTTTTCAGTATTCCAGAAAACTTCGCCCTCGTAGTCTACAGCTTTAATGATATATTCAACTAATTGTTTTATGCTAATATCTTTTCCTGTTCCTATATTTAAAGGTTGGGAATGATCATCATAAGTTTTTAAAGCTTGAATAATAGCTTCTGCTGCATCATGCACATACATAAATTCTCTCATTGGAGCGCCTGTACCCCAACATTCAACAGTTTCTTCCTCTTCGATTTTTGCTTCGACAAATTTTCTAATAAGAGCGCCAACTACTTTAGTTCTCACAAGGTTAAATGTGTCATTTGGGCCATATAAATTAGTTACACACACAGTTGATGCGTTTAATTCATATTGGTCATTGTAAGCCTCTGACGCAACTTGCAGAATTCTTTTAGCAATACCATGCGCTCTAATGGTTTTGTTTGGTAGTCCATCCCAGAATGTTTCTTCCTTCAAAAGATCCATGCCAGTATCTGGGTATGCACATGATGTCATAATTGATAAAACCTTTTTGACACCTACATACTCACAGGCGTGGTGGAGATTGAGTCCCATGACTGTGTTTGAGTAAAGAATATCCGCTGGATACATCCTATTAAATTCTATGCCGCCATTATATCCAGCAGCGTGTATGCAAAAATCAGGTTTAGTTGCTGTTAAGAAATGTATAACAGCTTGAAGATCGTGAAGGTTGACTTCTTGATGTCTCAGTATAATTGGCGTTGCTCCGTGTTCAATTATTTTTTCGCACAAAGCCGTACCAAGAAAGCCCTCGCCGCCAGTGACCAGAACTTTTGAGTCTTTGATGTCTATCATGAATACTGATGCCTTATTTGTAAAACGGGTGTTACTTTTATTAGTTCTTGAATTCCGGTCTTCATATCTACGTCGCAAGAGAAACCTTCGGATTCTAGTTTGTCGTAGCTTACTTCATAGTCTCTCTGGTCAGCGTCTGTTCCAATTTCTTCATAATGTACAAAGCATCCGGTTTGTTCTTTTACATATTCCGCTAATTCTCTTTTTGTCCAGTTAAGATGGTTAGCTCCACAGTTGTAAACCTTATGCTTCCAGTTTTTCATATTTTCAAAACCCATAGTAAAAGCTTTTGCCATATCTCTAACGTGGATAAAGGTTCTACGAAAATCTGCCTGAAAGATAGTTAATATACCATTAGTGATAGCCTGATAAACAAAGTCGTTTACGAGCAAGTTCACCCGCATACATGGGCTAACACCAAATCCGGTAGCGAATCTAAAAGATACGGTATTCTCCTGATCCATCACCATTTGCTCTGCAACGCGCTTATTTAGCCCGTAAAGCGATACGGCGTTCAAAGGGGACTCCTCATCGCATATACCCTCTACCTTGCCGTAGACGCTACCTGTGGACGCATAAACGAAAGGCATCTTTGGGTTGTAGAATTCACGAGCGTCTAATACGTTTTTTGTACCATCTACATTTACCGCCGTTGCAAGAGCGGGCTGGGATTTGCAAGCCGGAAAGCCAACAATAGCAGCAAGATGAATAATAGCGTCACACCCAACGATAGCCTCCTTCATTTGTTCTGGAACTGTTACATCCCCATACTCAAATTCAAAATTGGGATTTGTTGCTAGGGGAATTATTGCGTCACATTGCCCCTTGTGAAAATTATCAACGCATTTAACTCGATACCCTTTATCAAGAAGGTGGCGACACAAAACATTTCCAACGTATCCACCTCCTCCTGTTACCAGAATCTTGGTCATAGCTCCTCCATTGAATTTATAAAGTTCTTGGGTCTTCTTTGTATTAATTGTTTGTAAGCCAAAGAATCGACTGCTGATATCATGTATTTACAAAGAAATTTTCCCATTTCTGTTACTGGTACTACATCGTAGTGTTTTTTCATTATTTCTTTACTTTTAGATAGGTCTAACTTTACACCTTTAGAAAGTAAATAGCAAAAGCAAAGAAATGTTTCTGGAGACACTTTTCGATTTCCATCTCTGTTTCTCCAGTCTGGGATATTAAAATAATTTGAACTTAAAGCAATAGAACCAAGTTCTTTTCTACATACCTTAAAGGCATAGTTAAACATGCTTAATAGGTTTTCGGTTGTGCCACCAATCACATGGTCGGAAGGGTGGAATGGTTCAGAGTCATCTTGACTAAAAAAGAAATTGCTAGTTATTACTTTTTCTGGATTGTTCTTTATCTTTTCAACAAACTTAGATAAGTCACTATAATACTCATCTGACCTAAGTTTAATTGCATATTTTGTGGTGACTTTTTTTAGACCATTTAGAGTGGACGCAACATGATAATTCATGTTTGCGTTGCTATACATGTTCTTGTAAATGTCTGGGTCAGATTCTATCATAGTGATATTGTGTTTTGATAGAAATTTCTTTGACGGTTTTACTGGATTGTTTTTCCAAGTTGAGATTATAATATCGCCAAATTTGCAGTAAGTTTCTAAATTTCTAATACCTTTAGAAAGCCCATCGGAAAACTTCTTGCCTATTGGCCCTTGTATGATTATGGTTATATCATTCATTGTAAAATCCTACATAGTCAGAGCATATACCGTAGGAATCTGATACCGTATCCATTGAAAGAAGTTCAGGTTTCATACATATTACACCGCTACCAGAGGCATAGCCCGGATAAGCTATTATAATCCCTCTATTTGTAATAGTGTAGTAATCTTCTTGATGCCAAAAACAGTGAACTTCTAGTTCGATTAAAGCTTTAAGAGCCTCTAAGTTTTTAGCATGTACTAGAAATCTTTCATTTTTTAGGAAGGATTCTTTGATTTCGTATTGGGGATTGTCGTGGCCAAGCCACCATTTATCCTTTATCTTCCAAGCATCAATCTCTACAAAATATTTTTCATCAGTAGCTGAGATTATATATTGAGGATTGTTTTCTAGTTCGGGAACTGGCCCGTAAACATTACCTCTATGAGATATTAGTACCATCTTCCATCCTCTTTGCCTTCATTCCATAAAGGTCTATGATTTCTTTTGTAATATTCCAATTTGAATGTTCTTGGGATATTCCTAGAGTGGTTATGTTTTTGATTCCATTCAGCCACAAAAGGTTAAGTATAAGATGTACGCTGCTACAACTATTTCTAAGAACGCCGTCGTTTTTTGTAAAGTCATTTATGCACTCAGTATCTTCTCGCATAAACTTCCTCATTCTGTATTTTGAAAATTTAATTTCTTTATCTGCTTCTTCATAGGAAATAGAATCGTAATCTATACGCAATCCATCAAATTCTCCCTTTGGTGAATTAAGCATAAAAAACTTTTCAACATCAAAAAACATCAATGAATGAAGTGGACTTCTTGTATAAACTACTTCTCCAGACTCTCTTCGTACTATACCGCTCGAATTTCCAAAAGTTTGAGTGTTTGTTATTCTGTGTGGTATTAAGTGAAAGCCCCATCTTTTTCTAAAGTTTGATACATTATGAATGATTCTTATCAAGTCTATTGAAACAACAATATCTGCATAATCTAAGTTACATAAAGCTTTTCCAGTTGAGAGAACAAAATAATCCTTAGTGTTGACCTTCTTGGAAAAACCAGAACCCACCACTAAGATTGGTTTATTCATCATCTCTGTATTCAAAGTTGATTCCACCAGAATCTTTTCTAACAATGTCAGATGGATCTAGTCCATCAATCCAGTAAACCTCCAAGGCTTTTGTATCTTCCAAAGCTTCAAAGCGATGGTCTACGCCCGGAGGAACATCTGAGAACATTCCATCAGTTAAGATTGTCTCATCCTCACTATCCTGCTTATATATTATAACCTTCAAAGCTCCTTCTAGCACAATAAATCTATTCCATTTATTTTTATGGTGATGTCTAGAACAAAAACCACCCTCATCTGCTTCTATATAGTGGACTTCGCTAGTGCAGTTCTCAAAAAAACAACGAGTGCTTCCCCAGAATTTACCCTGAATCGCGCCAGTTAGTGTTTTATGTCCCATCATTCCCCCTTAAAAAAAGTAACATCTAAGTTTAATTTTTTCCCCGACCCAAACTCAATCTTCATCTAAGTATTCCTTTACTCCAAGCTGTCTGAAAGGAACACCAGAGGAAATTTCCTGTTCGCTCCATTGAGAATAAGATATGTCGTAAAACCACTGATCTCTTTCTGGCCTCAGCGGGTTTTCTATGTCTAGATCATGAGAGCTAATACCCCAAGTCATAGAACCTTTATCTTTAACAAATGACGGTATCCCATGTATCGTAGCTTCAACAGTTGAGTTTGAGTTATACGACACAACACACCAAGTGTTTTTGAAATCTTCTTCTATTGTTTTTTTATCTGATTTGTATACTCTTTTAAGTTTCAAGATTTTGTTAATGGAATCTTTGTACCTCTTAGCAACATCGAGAGTAGAGCCACGACCTTTATTGATAAGAGGGTGTTCTCGTATTATTACATCTCTATCTGTTGATTTGAGTATTGTGTTTATTGTATCTTCTGTATATTTAGCGTAATTTGTGTTTGAAACAGCTGCATCCCAAGGTAGCTGCAAGCAAAAAAGAACATGTCCGTCGTTGCTTTTGCTCCAAGGGGATAGTTTTATTCCCCACTCTTTAATTCTAGAGTTATCTGAATTTTTGTTTCTAAAGTCAGCCCTTCCGTTAAGACCATCCCAGCCAACAGACCAGTATTCATTTCTTTTATATATATAACCCCTATCAATTACTATATGCTTATTGCGCTGCTTTGCTTGATGTCTAATTATATCCCCTGTTATTTTTCCTCGTTTTGAGGTTGGTTTATCTCCACCTAAGCCTATTGATATTTTACAATTTATACTCTCGTTCCAATTCTTTATATCCATAACACATGAATTAATACCAGCTAAAGAAAAATACTTGCTAGCTTTCCGAAGCACGCCATTTGCAATTTTACTTGTTTTAGCTTCAGTCTTATATATAAAGAATATTACTTCAGGCATTTAATTCTTCCCAAGCTTGACCACTCTCTATTTCTTGAATAGACCATTGATTATAAGCCAAGCTGTATAAGAAACCCCTCTCCATTAATGGATTTTCTATGGAGGATAGACTTCCTATTTTTCTTTCTGGGGATAAAGAAATAACTGGAACCCCCATAGCTACCGACTTTACTATCACACTTGAGTTGTATGTAACGACTGCCCAAGCGTTTTTAATAACCTCTTGAAACGGGTGTTTCGATGGAATTTTTGAAAAAATCCTGATTCCATCTCCAAACTTAGTGGATACTACAATTTTCCTATCTGTGTGTTTTTGGATTTCTTCTATTGTTCTTTCCGTCCAATCTCCGGGTTGGTCTTCTAGTCCCAGAAATTGGTTCATTCTTGGGGAAGCTGGACACAAAACAATATGGTCTCCCGTCTTTCTCCAATCCTTTAGTTTTATATCTAGTTGATTAAATCTATCTCTTGGGTAGTCTCCTCTTCCATTGTGGATAATAGAGTTGTGGCAAATTCTAAAATGTTCGTCTATTTTCCCAATATAACCATTGTCTATATACCAGTATTCCTCAGAATTTTTTATTGCTTGATCTGTTCCTCTTTTTATGCCATATGTTGCAATTCTTTTGTAGTAATTTTTACCATTGTATGATATTACTTTTCCCCCACAACCCCTCGCAAAAGCATGGCAAACAATTCTTGATTTATTATCTCTTGAACTTAAGGTAACTGGTGGCTCAGGTGTGTTTTTATATACAACCATGATTCTCCCAATTCTATCTCTTTCATGTTCCATTGTGTGTACGATATATCATAAAGCCATTGCGTTATATTTTGCATTTTTGGGTTTTCTATTTCCTTTAAAGAATGACTGGAAATGTCATATACCATAGACATTTTATCGCTTGTAACAACGGGAATCCCGTTCATCACACAATCAATCGCACCGTTACTAGCCAAGGAAACAGCACACCAACAATCAAGGAAGTAATTACTGATTTTATCTTCAGTGCTTACAGGAAGAACGATGCAGTTTTCAACAGCGTCAGGAAGAAACGCTTGATGAGGGTGTGGTTTATAAATAATCTTTCTGTTTGTATGGTTTCTAATTTTCTTTAGGATGTTGTTAGACCATTCAAGAAAAGATAACCCTTTCTTTCTTATACTAGATGTACCTACACCTTGCTCGTTTTGACCTATAACCAACACATGATCTCCATCTTTCCTCCACGTTGGTTTCTTGATTCCTAATTTCTTCCACCTGTCGGGTGGGCTATTTTTTGTATGAGATGTGCCAAATCGTTTGATGGAGTTTATATTTATTGAGTAATATGCTTCGTTGAAATGAAATTGTTTTCCATGCTTAATAAAGCCAGCGTCTAAGATTATTCTGTTCTTTTTGAATAGTCTAGTTCCTGCCCTGAAGTTATTTCCATCAAATTTTTGCAAACCTCCTGCTTCTCTATCGGAAAAATGCTGATCGCACACCTGAAACGAAACATCGCAATTCTCTAATTTCCACAAGTCTTTAACGTGTGGTATTTCTATAACCTTATCACCTTGAGATTCAATCCCTCTTTTAAAAGCGTTTGTTAATGCTGTTGCATCAGCTTTTATCTTTGTGTGACAAATACCCACTAACATTAAAAATCAACTCCATATTTCCTCCAGTGGATTCCTTTGAAGTGAGCTAAATAACCAGATAGTTCTCCATCTTTAACAACATGACCGCTACTGCTTGTTTTTGAAGCTATATCCTTGCTTTCAATGCTTGGGTTTTCTTCTACAGCAGCGGTAAACATCCAAGCGTCATCCCACCTCATGTAATTTTTGAAACTTCCATCTTTATATTTTTCAAAGACTTTTTGTAGAAATTCAAGGCCATTCTTTTTCATATCAAAACCTATTATTCCAGATTCTATACCTGTACCTTTTACAGCCCTATGCGGGCCTAAATGATAAAAAACCGAATGGTTGTCAAAAACCTCTTCTACTTTTTCTTTGGTTAGTTGTTGCAAAAACACAACATCACAATCTAGGAATATTATTTTCTCGTAGTCTAGACTAACCGCATGGTGTAAAGCTGCTATTTTTCTAAACCATTGAGAGGTTCTTTTGTGAAACTTGTGATCAAATTCTCCTTCGTGGGTTCCACCTAGTTCTACGGGGATAATATTTTTGTTTTCTTCTAACCAATCTTGAAGATAATTGTCATTGTCAAGATTATGAAAGATAAATTTCTTATACTTTGGAATATCTAACTCGTCTTCATGAGCGATAAGAAGGTCGCCGTCAATTTTATTATGAGCAAAAGACTCTAGGAGATTCTTTCCTGTTGCTTCATATAGAAATTTATTGAATGAGGTGACATATAATATCACTTGCTGACTCCTTGAGTTAATTCAGACCAAGCTTGACCACTATGTATCTCCGTTAGGCTCCATTGTTGGTAAGCTAGAGTGTTTAGGATTGTTCTATCTAGTAGTGGGTTTTCTATATCTTCTATGCAAGAAAACCTTCTTTGAGGATTTGTCATTATTGCTGGTACACCTTTTATCATAGCTTCCATTGCGGCATTTGAATGATCTGTGACTAGCGCCCAAGCCTTTTTGAGAACTACCTTGAGTGGTTTTTGAGGAGAGCTTTTTGTGGGCTTTCTTGATATAACAATTTTTCTATCGGTGTGTTTTTTAATTTTTTCTATCGTATCATCTAACCAGCTTTCGAGACTTAAAAAGGCTGACATGCTTGGAGAAGGAGGAACCACTACTATATGTTCTCCGTTTGTTCTCCATTCGTTCATATGTGGAACAGCCTTTTCTAATCTATCCGAGGGGTAGTCGCCCTCTCCGTTATGCCAAAAGGCATTATGCACAATTCTAAAATAACCCCTTCCCCACTTAGCTAACTTGTTTCTCGCAAAATAAGCGTGATCCATATACCAAAACTCTTTTGCGTTTTTTATGGCTTCACCTGTTTCTCGAAGGATACCAAAGGTTGCAATGTTGTCACCAGCTTCTTCACAGGAGTAAATACTAGCGCCACAACCGTTGGCGAAATTCTCACATACTATTCGATTAACACCGGTTTCTGTGACTATTACTTGAGGTAGCTTTTCCATAAATCTGCATAGTCCACATTTTGCCAGTTTTCAAACCAAGGCCCACCATTAGTAAAATGTATTGCCGCTGGTGGAACTTCTGGTTTGTCGTATTCACCTTCTAGCCAATTCCACTCCAGTGGCAAGTCTCCGATCATATGGTCTGATAAAAATTGAAATCTATGAAGATAAGCTCCAGTCTGCCTACTGGCAATATATGGAGTCAGGATACGATTGGATAAGTGTCCACAATTCCAGAGTATGCAACTAGACCAATTTTTTCTTGGATATGAAACCTGCTTTTGTCCATCCATCTTGACAGCGTTTTTAGGAACATAGTCATGTTTTACACACATTAATGCGTATTGCTCATCTTTCATTGCGAACAATTCTGCTACATCTTTCGTAAACAAGAAATCGCAATCTACAAACAAAGCCCAGTCTCTGTATCCAGCTAGATAGGGTGTTAAAAATCTAGTGTAAGTAAATTCTACAGAACCAGCTTCTGGCTGCTCTCTAAAATATTCGCCAGTATCCATCAAGACGCTTTTTATAATTGGTTGAATATCTAATTGCACAGAAGAGTGTTTGAGTAAAGACTTAACACAAACATCGTAAGCTTCTTGCTCTCTTTCATCCCAACCAATAAAAATTTTAAGTGTCATTTAGAAATACCTCCAAGTCTTCAGGGGTTCCAAGACCCCACATTTTATCTACATGGAACGTTTTGATTTTTTTATCATCTGCCACAGCTTCGTTAAACACGGGACAGACATAAAACTCACCATTAACACGGGTGTCATTTGCGATCATTTGTTCGGCGTATTTTACATAGTCACTTCCTTTAGCCCAGTAATATATACCTACGGTAGCTTTGTCAGATATTGGCTTCTTTTCAGCAACTTCTGATACAAAACCATCTTCATCAAGTTTAGCAAAGCTCCACTTGGGGTGTATTGATTCAAAAGTTAATATCCCCCCATCAACACCATCGGCCTGCATTGAATAAAGAAACTGATTGCTATCCCAGTCTACATACTGATCAGAATTCGCAAGAAGAAGAGGGCTTCCATCATTAATATATTCCTTAGCTAGCAAGGTTGTGCAAGCTGCCCCTTCTGTGATTCCATCCACTTGAACAATCTTGCAATTAGGAGCAATTAAGTTTAGAAGATAAGAAAGATTGTATTTTTCATAATGTTCTTTTTGAACAATAAAAATATGCTCTGCATCAACATTAATATTTTCCACTACGACCTGAATCATTGGTTTTCCATTAACCTCGATCAAAGGTTTTGGAAAGGTGTAGCCAGCTTTTTCAAACCGTGACCCTGCACCCGCCATTGGTATTAAAACTTTCATATCTCCACCCTGCCACTTTGGTTTAAACGAACCTGTTTTGTTTTGCTCTGACGCTTTATTAATAGCTTTTGTTATATTCTTTATATTAACATCATCTGGGTTTTTTACCCCCATTACATAAGCTCCAGATTCGTGAGCTGCTTTTCTACCGATGTGAGAATCTTCAACAACAAGAGTTTCTTTAGGGCTTACACCCGCATGTAGCATTGCTCTCATGTATATTTCGGGATGAGGCTTTGGAGAGCGAACGTCTTGGTTTGAAAAGAATGAGTCTATATATTCCATATAGCCAGCACGCAGTAACATCAGTTTGACTGTTGATCCTATAGAATTAGAAGCGCAATAAACCGTGTAACCCTCATTCTTTAAATGAGATAAGCATGAGATAATATGTTGATGATCTTCTGGGTTTACTTTTTCTCTTATAATGTCATGAGTGCTTGTTTGTTTGGCTTCCCAGACTGTGTTGTAATGTTCTTCTGAAAGCCCCTTTTCTTTTGTTAGAATAGCCAGTTTTTTTCTTGTGCTAAGACCATCATACTTAGATAAATGTTCTTCTTTTCCAATAACGTATTTTTCATCAACAGAAGCCAAAGCCCTGTTCATTGCTTCATAATGGAAAGATCGAGCTTCTACTAAAACTCCGTCTAAATCAAAAATAACTAACTTAATCATAGCTTTGTTCTGGTTACTACGTTTTGTTCACATTCGCTAAAAATACCTTTGTCGTGAATGATTTTAGGAGCGACAAAGTAAGATTTAATCTTGTCGTGAAAGAATTTGGTTAGTTGGGAGTCTACTGGATCAAACGTATCCAGTCTGGTGATTATGTCTAAAATTTTTCTTGATATAATAACACCATGTAGGCCACCAATTCTATTGGCTCTTCCGATGGCAACAGATTTTTCTTCTCTCCATATTTTTTCTACATCTTCGTTGAATTCGTCACCATCATCTCCAATCCACCACGCTAAGTAAAGCATGTCATAGTCGGCGTTTTCAACTTCTTTTTCTTCTAGCTTTTTGATTACTTCATCAAATCTTTCAGTGAAATATGAGTCATCTTCTAGAAACAACACTCTCTCTTCTCCATCTTCTAAGGCTTTTTTAGCCATAGCTTGGTGTGATAAAAGAGCGTTGTAATGATGCGTCTTCTTTTCTAGAACTTCTTCTGAAGAATCTTTTGTGTGACCACCATAGTTCCACATTTCATCCAAGTTATCAGGAGCGGGGCCATCTATTAAGTCGTATTCTTCTTTAGGAAAAATTTCTCCTTTTCCAACTAAGAAACGGTTGAATTCCAAACCTTTAGATTCACATTGTTTCTTTAGGTCAAGCCAATGCTCTTCTCTTTTGTCTAAACACAAACAATAAGCTTTCTTTATGCCAAGCATTATATTTTCCCTAGTATATAATCTGCTAAAGATTCGGTTGTGCCTTCTCTCTTTAGCCATGAATAAATTTCATCTCTATAATGAATCCACAACTCTTTGTGGAAATCTTGAAGAGATCCGGGGTTATCTTTGTCAATCACCCCGCAATGTGGAAGTTCTTGGTTTTTCCAAACACCCTTTTTAAGTTTTGGAACACCTCCTAGCATACCTCTGGCTGATAGCACCCGTTCTTTTGGAAAATTCCAAAGCGTGTGTCTAGGACAGCTTTCTATATCAACGAAGAATGGTATAGATCCGTTTGCTATAATTTCATAATGACGTAAGGTATCCCAACCTCCCTTTTTTGATGTGTATGAAAAGTAGGCGGTCTGGTACATGTCGTAGTAGCTTTCTTCTGTGTCGTATATATATGTAGACATGTAAGAGGGGTCAATTGATTGGTTAACTGGTATAAGGGGTGCGAACGCAACATTCCTTTTTGAATCATCTAAATCTCTTATTTTTTCTTTAGGGAAGGCAAAAGAAATAGGAAGAGAATACTCTTTATGATGGTCTTGCATTTCTCTTTTGTAGTATGTGCATAATTCAGCCGCTTGCTTGCATATATGTTCTTGATCCCATCCGTCAATTACAATTACTTGATTTTTAGAGTAACCAACATCTTCTGACCTTAAAAAACTAACAACGTCAAAAAGATAGTTATCTTGTTTGTTCATGGTGTGGTGTATGGGAATAACAACCGCATCATAGCCAGAAGGATCTTTGATTTTTTTGTATGTATACTCTTCTTTTTCAAGAAGTCCGTACATAGTAAAACCGCTGCCCCAGATTTCATTAAGAGTGGGTTTTTCTATTCCTTTGTGATGCCACCAAAAGTTGTGTCCGGTATGTAAGTTTTGTCCTAATTTTTTAACCAGCCCGTGGAAAACCATGTCGGATTGATAGTCCGAAACCATGTTAGCATGTTCTATAGGAATCTCTTGGGGCATTAAAGGGCTGAATAAAATTTTCACGCCATATCCCCCACCGCTTTGGCTATAGCTTCTTTCGACTTATAACTAGGCTTCCATCCTAGACTCTTCATCTTTTCATTACTGACGGAAATCAACCTGTTATCACCCTTCCAGTTTGATTTTTCTCCAAGCCATTCAATGTTTTTATAAACATCTAGACCACTCATAACAGCCTTAGCAACTTCTTCAATATTAATCGCATCGTCTGGAACAATGTTGTACTCACCAGAAACATCTTTGTTCATGGCTAAAATCAAAAGAGCTTGCACAAGATCGTCTATGTGACAATACGGTTTTGTAGATCCGGGTTTGCTTCCCAAAGCTTCTAACACTGGGTTATTTAATATCTTCCTAATAAAGTCATAAACAACCCCGTGGGTTAACCCACGCCCAACAGTAGCACACATCCGAGCCGAAACGCCGTTTATTTGACCCGTACTGCTGTGGTATCTAATACTTCCTTCGGAAGCCCGCTTAGTCATTCCATAGATAGAAGTTGGTTCTGTTCGATCCTCTTCTGTATATGGTTTTGGAGATTCTTGTTGAAACATCCAGTCCCCATAAACAATTACAGAAGAAGCTAAAACAACCCTAGATCCTTTAGGCGACCACTGGCAAATTTTCTGCGTGCTTAAAATGTTGTCTTGAATAATATCAAAAGGTTCGTTTCCGTCCATCTTGACGGTGGCTTTACTAGCAAGATGGAATATATATTCTGGCTCATGCTGTCGCATTACATGTCTCAAGCCATAGAACTGCGGATCGCTGTCGTCAGCAAAACCTAAATCGCACCTGTATGATTTACAAACAAAAGGAGAGGTAAAGTCTCTCCTGCTAACATTGATTATGTCTCCAAAAACTAATTTATTTTTGTACAGTTCTTGAATGAGGTTTCTGCCTACGAAACCATTTGCTCCGGTAACTAACGTTGTCATGTCATTCCTCGAAATAACCCATCATTGTTTTCATACATTTTTCAGCTTCTGAATCCATGTTCAGTTCAGAAAAAACTTTTGCTATTCTGTGAAAGTAAGTGTGCTTGTTTACGACTGAGTTGTAACCAGCTTCAATATGCTCTATTCTCTTTTTTGGGTTTGCGATGTAGTAATCGACTAACTGTTTGAATTCTTCAGGAGTTTTGGCAAATACAATTTCGTTATTTGTAAACACATCGTTTGCCATTGATTCAACATAATCAGAGATACAGAAGCCTCCACTCATTAGTATCTTAAAGGGTCTCTCGATAATGTCGTATCCAAAATCTTGAGAGTGTGGCTCGCTAATATTTGGAGAGATGGTAGCTGAAGCGAAAAGCGTTCCTACATTCTTGGAGTCTATTCGTCCAAGATATTGAGCTACAGGCCAATCAGAACCGCCGAAGAGTTTAATTTTGTATTTCCCTACTGGGTGACACAAATTAATAAGGTACTTATCTAGATTAATAGCCTTGTAAGGCCAATAGCCACCCACAAAGGCAATGTCGCATTTGAGTATTTCTGCTGGTGGTCTGAGATAAAAATCAAAGATGTCGGCTGCATGTATTAATGAGATGGGCTTTATGCCTATATCTTCCCATTTATTATGCGTCACCTTGATCCAATTTTCGTGGTAGTGGTTATGTACAAAGTCTGGCTTGCCTGTCTCTTCTTTTAATCTTTCAAGAAGCTTTTTCTCTTTTTCCTGTGCAACCAATATGGGATATTTTTCTAGATCAATACCCTCTTGCATGTACCCCCAATCGGAAGCCCGCATCACGACCTTCATATGGGGCCTTTGCTTAATACACTTGAAGAGAGCGTCGTCTAGGTTATAGGTTTGTCCCATAAATAGATCTGGTTCAAATTCATCAAATATATCAAACGCAGGTTTTTGATCTTTCTGCCAAATTTCTACCTGATGCCCCATAGCAGAAAAAACTTTAGCCCAAGACATTCTGATGTAATAATGGGCGTGTGGGCCATCATTTGATATGAGTATCTTCATAATTTTCTGCCGCTTCTATAGCTTCCTCTTGTGTAGAAAATGGCCCTAGCTTAACTTGGGTTTCACCTTCAAGGTAATACCACGCATACCATTTATAGTGATTATTTACATACGCCCAATAAGTACCCATTACAAGTCCTTCAAAGAATCTATTTCTCTAATTAACATTCCCTTTGGTTCTTTCGCTTTTATAGTTATCCCGTTGTTGATAATTATATTAAACAACTCAAATGGATATAGTTTACTCTTTCTTTTGTCGGAACATAGCGTCTTAAGTATTTCAAAGGACTCGTTTTCAAAATATGCTATTTGTGACCATTTTTTCGGAAGGCCGTAAGCAAAGTTGGTTATGCAACCATCTACTACTGTAACGCCGATTTCTTCTTCTTTAAACCTATCTTTAGAGTCTACTACAGCGCATGGGCCATCTGATGTTAGATCTCTTATGGAGTATACGTTGAATACTAGATCTCCATATACTATTAATAGCTTATCGGTAGATGAAGCGTTTATTCCTATTCTTATACTTTCTGCTATATTTGTTTCTTCAAATTGTTTGTTTTCAACAATTCTTATGTTATGGGGTAATGATTTTATTACTTTTTCTGATTCAAAGCCAACGACAACAATAATGTCAGAGTACGGATATTCTCTTTCTACGTTGGCTATTGTTTTATCTAAAATTGTTTCTTTTGTGTTTGCTGGTAATAAACACTTTGGGCCGTAGGATTTCATCCTATGACCCATGCCAGCTACTGGTATTATGACAGTCAGTGGGTCGCTGGGAGTTGTTCCAGCGCCCTCTTTTATAATCTTTGATGTAAACCTATTAGGCATTTAATCTTGCTTGCATTTTTTCCATAACCCTCATCCAATTCTTTTGCCAAGTTTCTTGATTGACAATAAAGGATGAATTATCCCCAGTAACTCTAACCCGTGTTAAAGCTATAGGAACATGGGATATAATAAATTTTTCACTTATACGCATCCAGAGGTCGTAATCTTCGCAAGTTCTCATGGTTTTATCGTAATATCCATTTTCGTCTAACACCTCTTCTAAGGCTTCCTTGGATATTAGAGATCCACTATGGACAATACATTCTTGAGTTAGTCGTTTTCTGCTATACGGTTCTTTGTATTCTCTTATGATTTTTCCTGTTGAGGTATGAACCGTGTCGTAATCTCCGTAGACAACACCAACAGCGTTTCCACCTTCTCCAAAAACAGTGACGCATGTTGAAACTTTGTTTTCATACATTTCATCATCAGAATCTAGAATGGCAAATATATCTGTTTTTTCAATCATGTATCTAATGCCAACGTTTCTTGCTTCGCTTGGGCCGCTATTCTTATTTTTGATAGCGTATATTTTTGTGTTTCCAAATCTTCCACCGGAGTGCTGAGAGAAGGTCACATCTAAACTGTCTTCGGTGGTGTCTTTTACGGGGTTTCTAATGTAGGTTTCAATGATATCCCAAGACCCATCTGTAGAGCCATCGTCCACAATACATATGTTTAATGGGCCGGGATAATCTTGATTAACTGCGCTCTCTATTGCTATATCAAGATAGTCTTCATCGTTATAGTTTGCTATTAAAATAGTTACTTCTGGTAAATTCATCTTATTTCGTCCCAAGTTTTTACGAGAGATTTTCCCTCTTCAACTTTGTCAAGCTCCTCACCGTCTAATATTTTCTTTTCTAGAGAAGCTCCTCTATTTCCAAATAGAAACTTATGAAGAATGCACTGAACGGTTAGCCCATTAATTCCATCATGCCCTTTTACCATAGATGTTTTTATTAGTTTTTCATTTAAGGCTTCATTCAATGTTTTAATTAGGTCTTGAGGAACTTCTTTACCACATTCAACAACGCTATAATAACCGTTAATAACATTGGTAAAAGCAGCATCAATAATTTCTTCGTCTGTCAATTCCAGAGCCACATCTTGAACTTTGAATTTAATATCTTTATCTTCTAGCAACTCTTGAGCTTTTTCGATGAGGTCAAAATAATCTTCTTCACCAGCGTTGACGAGTAATATTTGAGTTGCACTAAACTTTTCTTGGGAAAGTATTGAGTTTACTGTACTTTCTAACCCTTCAGTGTCTTTAATTATTACAATGAAGTTAACCTTAACATAATTTTCTTGCTCCAAAACTTCTTGCAGATCTTTTCCTTTGTTGGCTATTTCCCAAGCCTCTTCTCTGTAAGAAAAACAAGCACTTTCCAAAACATAAAATTCATTCTCTTCTAAATCCTCTGCTTCAATATGACCAACACCCTGCTCAATCATTTTTTCAAGTCTGCCTAAAGAGCATCCTGTTTGTGTTTTGCCTTCTTTTTCAGCAAATACGCATTTTTTACAAGAGGTTGTTATTGTTTGCTTGGGAGCTTCTACATCTTGAAATTCTGTACTCAGTTTTTCAATTTTCATAGTCTTTCTGCCTCCACTATAAGTTTTATTCCATTTATTCTTTTTTTGGTTATTGTTAAGCCTTGAGACTTCAAAAGATCAGACAGTTCTTCGATAGTTGTATGACTTAAGCGAACATCCCAAGGTGCTGAAAAGTTACCATGTATTGCGGTGTTGAAGGTCGCAATATCAATATTCTTCCTGTAAAAGGACTTAGCAACTTGATATGCGTCTACTGATGTTACTATTATTTTGCCACCACGCCTTATTTTTTTTACCCAATGAGACAAAGCAGCCAAGGAATCTTCCTTATCTAAGTAATCTATTACATCATCTGATATAATTTCTGTGCATTCAGCATCTGAGGCAATATCATCTAGATTTCGCAAATCAGACGGAACCCCTTCAAACTTGGTTATCGGGTCTACGTTAATGTATCCATTAAGTTCTTCTTTTTCACCAACAGTGATTCTAATCTTCATATTAACCTCTAAAAATTATACTTGATGCCTGTGTTAGTATGTTGTTCCAGTTGTCTACGAACTGTTGAGCTGAATACCTTTCCACGATTGTTTTTCTTGCATTGTCTCCAATCTCTCTTGCCATATCCTCATCGTTTAGCAAGTCAACTAAATGTTGTTTCATTTGCTGGACATCGTTTGTTATGAAACCATTGACTCCATGTTTTATAACCTCTGGGATCATACATGTGTCTGTAGAAACAACCGCACAACCACAAGACATGGCTTCCATCAAGGCTGTCGGAACTGGGGATATGGTTGATGTGTTCAAAAATATCCTGCTGTTTTGGTAGGTGGCGACAAGCCCTTCTGTTGAAGCGGCTGGTTCAGACAAACCCGGAGTATCGCCAACCACCTTGTAAGGTAGTCCTTTGATTACTTCTTGCCAGATACCGAAGCCACAACACCAATCTCTATTTATCCAGTCATTCACAACGGACAAAATCTCATCACTTCTTTCGCCTTCTTTAAGAAACTTTAGATTGGGACAAAACAAATCCGTGTCGATTCCATGAGTGATTACTCCAGTATCGCCCCTATCTTCCCAACCCCAAGCATCAATACTGTATTTTGATATAAAAAGATTTAGGTCGCCTCTCATTCCTCTGACCTGTTGCATTGTCCCATCTCCCCATTGGGGCATTGGCAGGGTGTGTTCTAGACTAACCAATGGGAGATGTAAAAATTTAGCTAATTGAATAGCCTTTTGGAATTGCCCAAACTTGTTCTGGGAAAGAACGAGATCAAAGTCCACATATTCTGGTATTTGATTATCCCCTAAATCTGGATCAAGTAGGTGATAATTGTCTGGTAACCTTGCGTATGTTTCATTCCAGTCTTTGATTCCCTCGGCTCTGTAGGCATAGAAGTTATGACCAGTCTTTGATAACATGCTTTCATAACGCTCGTGCGTTGGGAAAGTGAGAATATTTAACTTGTCAGTCGGCTTTCTAGTGGCGGCTCTGATAATATAAGATAAGGGGCTAATCGTTGTCATTTAGCAAATCCTTTATTAAGTTACCAATATTCTTATGTGAGTAATCATAAGCTCGCTTGAGTCCGGTTTTTTTCATGCTCTTTAAGCTATCTCTATTTTCATAGGCATGTCTCATACAATCCATCAACCCTTGAACGCTAACCGAACACCAACTCTCGTTAGCTGTGAATAAATCAGGAAGGGTGTCAATCATTCCATGAACAGGCTCCATCATTCCCTCCACCAAGAAACCTGCATCTCCTATGAAATCTGACATCCCTCCGATGTTTGTACATATAGGAGTGTTGCCAAATCCCATAGCGTCGAAAGCCGGTATGCACCAAGCCTCTCCATAGCTAGGCATCACAAAACAGTCGCAGGTTCTATGTATCCTGCAAATCTCTTCTTCACTAATAAAATCTGTAACAATCAGATCTTCTTTGTAATCATTTACATCTGGAAATTTTCTTAAACCTCTTTTGATATGATTGCACATATCTTTTATTTTCATCGCAGTTTCTTCGGCGGGTAAACCATACTTGCTAGATTTAATTAAAATAGAAACAGGTTCTGAGGGATCGAATTCTGCATGAAAGGCTTTGATGAAAGCCTGTAAGTTTTTTCTTTTGTTGAGGTCTGCGATTGTGTAGAAGATGAAATTACCATTAGCAGCGGGAAAATCTAATTTGCTATACCCTCTTTCAAACTTTGAAAAATCAGTTGCGTGAGGAACAACTTTGATCGGGATTTCAACACCGCTTTCTTTGGATGCGTGAAACATTTGGTTGTTAATAACCCATGCTTCATCCATCATGTTTATTCTTCTTGCCCAGCCAGAGTCTTTAAAGTTGCTAGTTTCCGTTGCGTAGAGGGCTATGTTCTTTTTGAACTTTGAGCTGTATTCCATGTAATGGGGGAGTGTGTGTTGTATGCAAACATCACAGCCAGAGCTATCTTTTTTCTCTAGTTCAGCAATTCTTTTTGGTAATGATATTTGGTTTTGGTTCAGCTTTATTGGTCTTGGAACTACGTCAATACCGGCAGAATCCATAGCTAGTATGTAATCTGTGGCGGCTTGACCCCAGCCGGTTCCATCCCTATAGCAACCTACATAAAGAACTTTCATCTAATTCGCTCTTTTCTGGTTATTTCCCAATGGTTTCGTCTTTGGCATAGATTTGCCATTAAGTTATACGCCTCTTTCATTCCAAACTCTTCAAATTGAGGTTTTACAAATTTGTAAGAATCTTCGTTAAGATATAATTCTCCAGTACCGTTTATAAACATTCCATAATTGAGATCTCTTATTAATCTAGATTCAAAGTAGGTGTTTAGTTTATCCGGTTCTCCAAGCACGTTTGTTATCAACCACCTTGCGTATTGAGATGCCGGTAGTCCATCTGGAACACCCTTTTCTGGCTCGTGCAATTTAGGGGGAGAACCCCACGTTTGTTCGTAGGGCTTTATTTCTATGGAGTCAAAATAATCTTCCCACTTTTTAGCTGTCTTATCCCACTGGTAGTATTTTTCAAAATTGAGTTTTGAATTCTTTGAAAGAAATTCTCTTTCTTGTTTGGAAAGATCGAAGAACTTTTTGATTTCATTTCCTGTGTGTTCATTGTCTGGAACAGCTCTATCGCAGCCAGTCTCCACTTCGTTGTATAGAGCTTTTGGTTTGAGAGGTATTCCTCCTAGCTTTCTCACCACGCTGCTCATAGCTGAGTAGTCAATGCTCATTACTGGGACTCCGCAAGCTGCGGCTTCTACTTGAGGAAGGCCAAAACCTTCACTATTTGCATATTGTATATAAAGATCAAAAAGATTCATGATACTTGCAAGGTATTCGTAAGATGAGCCATTTTGAACATTCGCTAAACCTGCGGCGAAACTACCACAGTTTGGGCATTTTCTTCTAGCGTCTGAAAAGAAAGATGGAAAATTATGTTTGCAATTATTACAAATGTAAGTAAATACAACTTTGTTTGAAAGCTTGTAGCGATTTAGTAGCTTTGGAATATCCCATCCCAAATCAGGGTAGCTTGTGTGGCAATACAGAAGGGTGTCTTTTGATTCGCTTTTATCTAAAAATATCCTGAAAGCCTCAAACAAGTCTGGGAAAAGCTTTCTTCTTTGGTTTCTCATTACCGTTCCAACAAACTTAGTTTGTGGATCGAAACCCATTTTTTCTTTATGTTCTTCCTTGTTTTCTACTGGTTGGTATGCAGCGTCAGCAGATGGAGGAGCGCTACCTAAACACTTGATAGTATTGTTTGATTGTTTTTTGAGGATTTCATAGCCCCAATCTGAATAGTTAAATACTCCATCGGCGCTTGCAAAAGTCGCTATCCATTGTTCATTCTGAGGTGAGGCATCCACCGTAGGCATAATCACCCAATGAAAATACGGTCTATAGGGAGAGCGCTCTTGGTATTCAAACATCCAAAAATCACGAATGTCGCATACTATATCAGGCTGAAAGTCCAATAAGACTGGCTCAAATTGCCATTCGCCAAATTGATTCGTTGGCAATAATTCATACTGTTCTCTTTCTTGTTCGTTTGTTGGCATGTTAGGATACATCTTCCAAGGAACGCTAGAAGATCTTGGATCGCTTAAAGTGCCATAGCTAGCGAACTCAGCTAATTCATATTTATTGGTGTCGTAAAGCCGCTTCATTACTTCACGGGCATATGTAGCATAGCCAGTGTTTAGATACGTGGCTTCTCCGCAAAACAGTATTCTTTTTTTTCTCATTGATTGTGTTCTTTTAATATACTAATTATCATTCTTATCTTCTCTTTTACGTCCGCTTTGCTACAAGATAGAAATCCGGCTATTTCTGCGTTAGTATAATTTTGTATTCTAAGAGATATTATAAATTTGTATTCTTCTGATAGAGATTCTGGAAGACATTCCGATAGCGCCTCTTTATTATTATACTGTTTATCTTTCTCTGTGACACTTCTGTGGTTATTTAGCCTGTGTCTTTTTGCTTTCTTGTTTGTATTTTTAATTTCATTTCTTATACAAACAGTAGCAAATGTGCTAAACTTTGCTTTGCTGTGATCATAATCTCTAATTGCTTTTAAGAGACCGATGAGGCCAGATTGTATATAATCATCAAAGTTGGGATCATCCAAAAAATAAAGAGCTTGAGAAAAAACCAACCCGTAGTGTTTACGAATCAGTTCTTCTTCAAGCTCTTCTTTTTTGTCCGCTTGACGATTAGCTGACTTGCTGTTTTTCTGTTGTTGAATTAAAGAGTTTGAATTCTTTGACTCTGAATTTTGTTGAGAATCTTTTGTTGCCATTTTTATCGACCCAAGAATTATTTCTTGCAGAGGCAACTAAGTCAATTACGTCACCCTTCTCACAATACTTTTCTATCGTCGCTCCTCCTGAATCCCAAGCTTCAAAGTCGAAGAAGTTGACGCTTTTCTTTTTTTCGCCATTTTTTTCTTTTCTGTATTCGCTGATCGCTAAGGTAAAAGTGCATAATGTTGTGTTTTCAAATTCTACAATCTTTGGATCATTTGTTAGCCTACCTATAAATCGACAATAATTGGAAATAGTGTTCATGTGTTTTCCTTGCTAAAAAGATTCAATACAATCATGATATTGGTACTAACGAGTTGTGTCAACTAAGTTCTATAATTGATTCTACGATCAGGCCATCGTCTAATTGGTATCTTTTGTTTTTACTATTTTGGCCGACCAGTATTACATTGTTACCCTCATATAAAACGTTTTTGTACTCTTTCCATTTTTCGGCAAAAACTGTAACCGTATCTAGAGTTCCAGTGTGATCTTCAATACACATGAAAGCCATTTCTACACCGGCCATTTTGCCTTTTTTCGTGACGTATTTTTTAACATCAGAAATGGTAGCTGCTATTTTAACGTCTTTTTTCTTTCCATCTACAAACTCTTTTATTGTTGTGTTAGCGAGCTTTGTGTCGTAAGTCTCAACTCTTGAATAAGTTAAGGCTACACCGAGATAGTTTTCTTCTGTTCTTATTATCCACTCTGGATCATCTTTTATTGAATAAGAAGGATTTTTACACTGAATTAAAAGATCGCTAATTATATCTGACCTTTTTGCGTTGAATGTAGCTCCTCCATTTTTCTTGGTGGGAGCCATTGCTGCCAAGAGGTCTATAATATTATTATATTCAAGATGGTGATTTACTGCCCATTCCTGTTCTTTTTTTGTCAGGTTGCTCCAAGTGTCGAACTCATCAAGCATTTGCTGTCTTGATTCTGGCAAATAAGAAAAGAATCCAACTGATATTAATGCTATAAGCATCCTTGAGTTGACTTTTGGAGATGCTAAGATAAGAAACTCATACCATGACCAATCGAGTAAGGGTTTACCATTCTTAATTTCTTTTACCTCGGCAATTACCGATTTGAATTTATCCACTTGTTTCATTCCTATAGATTTAACATCTAAGAAACCAAAGTGAATCTTTCCATCAATAATATCTGTTGAAGCGTTTATAGCACCTGCTGATGGAGGGCTTATATAAATTTCATTATTCTTAGCATCATTTACTAAGTCTTTTACTTCTTGTTGAGGGTCGGGCTTGCCAGACGAATGAAGCAAGTAATTACAATAAAATTCAAGGGGGTAATGAGCTTTGGCATATGCGCTCCAGTAAGCACAGATAGCATAAGAAACAGCATGGGATTTGTTGAACGCATAACGGCTAGATTTTTCAATCCAACTAAAAATCTCTTCAGCCGTTTCTTTAGTAACGATACCTTTACTATCAGCCCCAGCTAAGAAAGACTTCTTTACTTTAGCCATAAGGTTGGCTTTTTTCTTACCAATGGCCTTACGAAGATTATCAGCTTCTTGCAAATCGAAACCAGCAAGCTGCTGCGCAATCTGCATAGACTGTTCTTGATAAACAAGAACGCCCTGAGTGCCTCTCAAGATAGGCTCCAAAGAAGGATGTAAGTAAGTCACTTCTTCTTTAAGGTTTTTTCTGTCAACAAACCTTTGAGTCATTGACTTGCCATCTTGAATAGCTTTTAGAGTTCCCGGCCTAATAATTGATATTAAAGCAGCGAGTTCTTCTATATTTCTTGGCTTGACCCTTTTAGCCCAAGACTTACCCAAGTTGCTTTCTAATTGAAAAACACCTTTGGTTTTTCCGGTACATATTAAGTTCCAAGCGTTTTCATCCTCAAACCCAAGTTCAAGAATATCAAATGTGGAGGTTTCCATCTGCAAAAGCCTTTTCAAATTTAATCTTCGGTGCAATACGTCTATGCAATTTCATGAAGCCTATCATTAGGTTTGCAGTATCTTTTACATCTTGTAGTGCATCGTGAGCATTTTCTTTGCTCATTCCAAACAAATCACGCATGGAGTCCATGCTGAGGGATTTAACATCTGCGTTATTTTCCATCCACATCCAAACATTATCCATCACATCAATTCTGTGGATTTTATTAAACAGTGTTTGCTTCTTTGTCTTCTTGTCAAGCGGGCCATATTGCTCGCATAACCGCTGAACGATTGGGAGGTCAAAGCCTACGATGTTGTACCCAGCAGCTATTGGCGCGTAGTATGGAGTTCCCTTGAAGTTGTACCGATTTACAAAATTGGTGAACTTTTTCCATACCGTTCTGGCGGCTGGTGCTTTCGCTAGCTCTTTCCTTGTCTTGCCATTCACAGCCAAGGCTTCATCTTCTATGGGGTCTAACCCCTTTTCTATAGCTTCCTCGTCATCAAATACCGGTTTGATAAGACTTTCAAAATAACCTTCCGGCTGAACCGTCAATTTTCTACCGTGTATAGCAACGGCGGCAATTTGGATAGGTTGAGTTTTGAGAGGGTCTCTGGAGCCTGTTTCAAAATCAAAAACAATTATGTCCCTGTAGTTCATTTTATTTTCCTTCTTATTTCAAAAAATTTATCGAGGGCTTCTTCAATGTCTTCATATAGCTGACTAAAAAAATATGAGTGAACTTGATACTTTATCTTGCCATTCATCAGTGGATAAAAATCATTTATCTTGCATATAGAGAGACCTTTATGTTCCTCGTATCTACCATTTTCGATACGATCTTTTATCCGCTGCCGATAGCTTTGGTTTGTTTTGTTATGTCTAGACATTTTTATCTTTCAGTTGATCCCTTACACCCATGATTTTATCTAATAAAGAAATACCCAATATATCGAATTTAACATGACCCATTGCTTCAAGGTCGTTCATTTCCATTCCAGCAATTTTCTCTGAACCCTTTTTATCCCTGACCATTGGGCAGACTTCGTTTAAGCTATGTGATGATATAACAACACCTGCTGCGTGTTTTCCTTGAGACTTGAATGTTCCCTCTATTCGCATGGCCTGAGCAAAGAGTTTAGCGTAATCCCCTTCTAGCTCTTCGTTGTCGTTAAGCCTACAGTAATCTCGAAGCACTTCTGGTTGATTCATTAGAGTCCACTTGATCACAGACGGATCGTCCATCTCTGCTAGTTGATCAGATACTTCGTGTTCGTGGGGCAAGCTTTTGGTTATTGCGTTCATTTCATCAAAACCACAGGCTTCGTTCATTCTTAGAACTTCTTTTAGGGCGCTTCTTCCTTGAAGTCGTCCGAACGTAACCATTTGACCAACTCTTTTTTGACCGTATTTATTTCGTATATAATCAATTGTTTCGTCACGCTTGGATGCGGGAACATCAATGTCAATATCTGGCAAAGATATATGATTATCGGTATTTCGCCCCGCGTTGTAGAATCTCTCAAAAATTAGCCCATATTCCATTGGGTCTACTTGTGTTATTCCTACTAGGTATGATACTAAACATCCGGCAGCAGAGCCTCTTCCCGGCCCCGGAATATAATTTTTTTGTTGGACGCTGTTTACTATGTCTCTAACAATAAGAAAATACCCAGAAAGGTTTGCTTTACTTATGACATCAAGCTCTTTCTTTATTCTTTCTGTGTAGAGATCTTTTGATTGCTGATGGCTTACCTTTCCAGTTGGAGCCAGTCTAGATATCCAGCCATCCCTACAGAGTTGTCGTAGATGTTCTTCTTCGGATCTATCATTTGGGCAATCAAACTTAGGAAGCATTGGTTTACCAAGTATGTCATAATTTTCGCACATGTCTGCAATTTGCATGGTTGTGGCTATTTCATGAGGATGATTGACTGCTTGTATTTCTTCCAGAGATGGTATATGAAAATTATTTGATTTCATAAAGCCGCTAAAGGCTACATCGCCATTTTCTTGTATTTTCTTTTTGATGCCCCTTAGTGTGGTTTTCATAGCTGAGCAAAGAAGCAGTAACTGATCTCCAGCATCTTGTTTTTCTGGATAATGAGAATCAGCCGTAGCTACGCTTTGAAACCCATATTTCTTTGCCACATAGCGTAAACCTTGAACCACCAAATTTGCTGCGGGCGAGTTCTCTTGGTCTATGGCTTGTATTTCAATGAAAAAGTTTTCTTTGCCAAAAATATCCCTATAATGATTTGCTAAAATTACTGTTTGTTCAACCCATTCAGGATGGATATATCTTTTAGCTTCTTCTTCTGTTGCAGCGCTGTAAGCTGATTTGGCATCGGCAAATATACAATTAGCTAAGTCACTTCCTAAGTGGCCGCTAAAAGCAATTAGGTCATTACCTGCAAACTGACCAAGGGTGTCTAGATCCAGTCTAGGTTTGTAGTAAAAATTTTCTTCGTCGTTGCTTTTCGATGTAGCTTGTATTAGCTTGTTCCAACCGCTTTTGTTTTTAGCTAATACACAAAGATGACTAAGCCTTCTGTTTTCTTCGGACTTAATTGTGCAATCGGTAGAGCTTAGGTAGAACTCACACCCAAGTATTGGTTTAATATTTTTGCTTTGGCAAGCCTGTGTAAAGGCCACAGCGCCCGATATAGTACCATGATCGGTTAGCGCGCAAGATTCAAAGCCCAACTCTGAACAGCGTGAGGCGACCTGTGAGGGCTTCGAGAGGCCGTCTAGCAAGCTATAGTGCGTGTGTAAGTGTAGGGGTGTCCAATTCATTTTTTCTTATCCGCTAATCTTCCACCACCATCTCCGTAGGTAGTGATCTTTTCAATATTTCCGTATTCTTCAACAACTTTATTTATACCCTTGCTTACGATTTCATCTCGTATGTGCTGGCATAAACTTTTACCCGTATCTTTGTAAGGTTCGCTAAATTTACAAAGCTTTTGGCATTTCCAGTGCTTGTTTTCATTAGAAAGAAGTCTGGGATGCTGTGTGTTTCTTATCTGCTCAAATTTCTTCCTGAGTATATCCTCGGCTTTTGCATAATCTTCTTCGTCAAACGCCATCGAGAACAAGCCACCAGAATTTATATAATAAATACTGATTGAAAATTCACGTTCTGGATACATATTTTTAAGGGCGTAATAGTACAAGAGAAGCTGCGTATCTTTTTGCAGCTTTTCATACGTCTTCTCTTCGCCTGTTGCCCAATCTATTCTTTTACCTGTCTTGTAATCTAGGATTTCGTAGTAGTCTTCAGATTGTTTTAGTATGAGATCTACCGTTCCCTTGATTGACAAGTAGCCTTCTATTGTTTTGCCACCAAGATTGTAAGAGTATTTTGCCCAAGGTTCTTTTATTTCAATATCGAAAAATAGTTCAGTTGCGAACACCTCTTGGTTTCTAGGATCTAAAGACCCACCTTCGTATGCAACCGCTTTTTCTGCCCACTTCAAACAGGTTCGCTTGTCTGCTTGGGTTATGTTTACTTCTGGAAAGCTAGATGAGTAGTAATCAAAGGCTAGGTCATTTAACAATTCCAGATTATCGCACTCTTCAAGAGTTAGTGTTTTTCCAGTCTCTTCATCCTCTACGACATCAAGACCTTTATTCATTGCAATCTTCTTGTCTCCAAGAGTCTGCATTACCTTATGGGTAATAGTACCCATCAAGGCTTTTTTATTGGTCTTATCCTTGAAGGAGAGATTGTATTGCAAAAAATATTTTTGCTGACAAAATTCCAAAGTTCCAAGACTACTGCTTCTGTGGTAACAAACTATCATCTAGTGGTTCAATTTCTGATATGGGCAGGTTGTACATATCTACATGAGTTTTAAAGCCATTGTTGTTATCAATTTCTCCAGCTTTCCAAATCTTTGCTCTTGCAAAGTAATCTTCAGGCTCTGCCTGCCCGACTATCCAAATATTTTTAATACCACGATAGACTCGTTTTCCATTTTCCATCATCATATTTTCAAAGTTAATGCTTACAAAAATGTATAGGTCTGGCCTTTGGTGGATGCTTGTTTTCGCAACCGAAACATCGTAATAATCCAAAGGATCAACTGTTCTTCGTTTTGTTTTTATCTCTATCCTGCGACCATCTTTGGCAATAATGTCATAGTTATATTTATCATCACCTTTGTCGCAACTGGTTATCTTAGCCCCAATATAAGCAGCTACTGCTTCTTCTCCAAGGTATCCGGCGGCGTTACCACCGCCTTTTAATATTGAGTTATTTATTCTCCCTAGTTTTTTTGCTTTTGATTGTGCCTGTTCTACCATCCGTGAATCCCACGGTATGCTTATGAGCTTTTGGTTTTTAACCATCCCCATTCCCTGAGTACCTTTAACAGTTCCATGTTTGTTTCATCTATGGTCATATCTTTGTTGTTTATTACATGGTCGAACTCCTTATAGTTATCTAACGAAGTTTCGCTTGCGTGTGAATCTTCATATGGAGATCTGGTTAAACGTATAACCTTACCTCCAGCTTTTTGTATTGCCTTGACCTCGTTTGGAAATCGAATATCTGGAACTATAGCTAATTCCGTTCCGCTGTTTATCATTCTGCTTATACAATTTTCTACCCATATGTCATCCTTTATTGTGCGACACACATTGGTTCCAAAATATTGCAAGAATTCTCTAGCCGTCATAAAGCCAGTCTTTTCCGCAGAACTCAGTTTATAGATAGGCATATCTTCCCATTTGATATTTATGGGCGTGTTTTTATCTTCGTCTGTCCCGTAGCATTGGGCTTCAGTTAAACCAAAAAGCTGCATACAAATAACTTTCAATGGATCTGCAAAACTAAAAGACTTTGCATAAGGCCAAATTGATCTGGATGCGTATTCGATAAAATCTGGATCTTTTCTTTCAATGTCTAATATTCCAAGACCTTCAACCTCTTTGCCGTTTTCGTCAATTTGGGCAGCGTTTACTACAAGACTACCATTCTCATCCATTAAAAATTTCTCAATAACATCGTGATACCTTAGCTGATATCCGTGCAGAAAAGTTGACGACGTTGTTTTTCCACTTTGTTTTCTTCCAGAAATACCTAGTATATTTGTCATTTTATATACCCTTCTAATTTTGGTTTTAGCTCTGTGTTAATTTGATCTACGCTCATTTCGCCTACATCCTTAGTAGACAAATCAACTTCTAATATATTAAATATTCTATCACACTTTTTTCGTATTGAAGTTCTTGCTTTCTTACCTGCTTCGTCATTGTCTGTAAGTAATATTAATGTAAAAGCACCAGAAGTTTCAAGTATCCTTGCCTGTGTGTCTGTTAGGCTAGAACCAAACATTCCAACTACGTTTCTAATACCAGACTCCCAAAGTCGCCAAACATCACCCTGTCCTTCAACGAGAATGACAGATCGGTTTTTACGAATATGTTCTTGAGATAACCAATAACCATACAACCATGCTCCCGCATAGAACTGTTTTGAGTTTACCCATTTCCTACCATTATAATTCTCATGCGCCACTCTTCCAACGCAACCAACCATAAATTCAAAATCATCGTCGTATACAGGTGCTACGACTCTACCTCTCATCTGTTTGTTTCTATTTGTACAAACACCTACATCGAACTGATCTAATACCTCTTTTGAATAACCTCTATCTATATAATACTTAGCGGGCCTTTCCAGAGACTCTCTTACTTGTTTTCTGGTTATTCCACTTTGTTTATTTTTTTCTCTTCTTCGTAAATCTTTCTCAAGTTTAGAAATAGTTTTAAATTGAATCGACGAAGATTCTTTACTCAGGTCTTCAAAATCTGTTTCTACCAGCTTCATGCAGTATTCTATTGTATCATCAAAAGATACATCTTCGTCTTTTGCTTTAGATAATAGTATTCTAATTAGCCCTACGGGTGTATTGATGTTTTCTTCTTCACATCCTTGAGTCCAACATTTCCACATGCCAAAGTAAGGATGATTGCAATCAGTAGTCATCGTAAAAGCGTTGGGGTTATCTCCATCGTGAATTGGGCAAGGGCAAGAAATGTAGTCATCAAAATCATTTACCTCTATACCAAACTTTTCAAAAATAGGAATGATGTTTATAGCAATCTTATCAGACAAATTTTTAAGCTCTTTGCTTGAAAGCTGTTTCAAAACGGTTTCTCCGGGTCAATCTCTTCTTCTATCGTAAAGCCTTCTTCGCTATTACTAACATTATTGTCGAAGCCTTCTTTTTGTTTTTTAGTGGAAAGGATATATTCTGACTTGGTGAACCCCTCGTCTATTCTTCCATATTCACCACGCATGGTCATGTTGATGTAATCAAATTCATCGGATAAACCGCCACCATGTCTGGAGACAATGGGAACGAGTTTTCTATTTCCACTAGACCCATCGTCTTCGGCCATTTCCTCATCTGATTTTCTCTTGAAGATGGTAAAGCTGCTACAAAGCCATATTAATCTGTCAGACCCGCTTACAGCATCGGTGGACTCTTTGGTGATTCCATCCCTGTTTAGCTGAACAAAGCTAAGGCATGGAACATCGTATTGAACAGTAAAATTGTGTAGTTGAGTGATCTGGAATCCTAAGACTTGAAACTCTTTCATTCCATCTGAAATCTGCTCCGAGTGCATTAGTTTTAGGTAATCGTATATAATCATGCACGGGTTAGTTCTTCCGTTCTCATCAAAGCCAACCCTTTTCACTAACCACCTTCTCATAACGGAAAGGGTTTCTTCAAATGATTTACCAGCTATAGTAATATAATCATATGGTATGTTCTTTAACTTTTCGGCTGCTTGGGCAACTCTTTCTTTTCTACCTTTAGACTCTGAAAATTTACCACTAGCTATTTCATTTATTTCTATGTCGCTTAAGTTGGCTAGTAGTCGATTAACATGATCCTCTTTTGACATCTCCGTATCTAGAACCAAGACTGGTATGTTTAGTTTGCTAGAAATGTGCAAGGCTACATTATCGGCAAACATGCTCTTACCTACTTTTGGTCTAGCGGCAACAAGGTCTACGCATTTGCGTCGAAAACCACCGCCAATGGCTGAATCAAACCTAGAAAACCCACTGCTAATACCAATCATGTCTGATGGGTTTTCTTCTAGATGATATATGTAATCATCAATGTCTTCGCTAATTTTTATTGGCTTATCTTCTACGCTACTGTTTAACGAAGAAGAAAGTTCAAAAAATGGTTTTTCTCCTATGCTTATTAACTGGTCAACAGTTTCATCTCCAGTTACTTCGCCAATGCTTGATATAACACGTTTTGCTCTGGTTCTTATATCTCTGGCTATCTCTAGTTTTCTTAGTTTTACAGCGTGACCTCTCACGTTTTCCAAAGCTACATCTAAACTCATAACCGCCTTGACATGGTTGGGCGGTATCCTGTCTTCAAAAGCTTTTTCTAAACCAAGATCCTTAGCGGCGCTAAGTATTGACGGGAAGTCTACTTGGGAACTAGATTCAAATACTCTCTTGAGGCATGAATACAGAATCTGATTTTCTTCAACGATGAAAGCGTTGGTGTCTATAATATCATCGACATCAATAAAAGCTTCTGATCCATGTTTAATTAGACCAGCTATAACAGCCCTCTCCGAGGCTGGATTATTTATTGTTTCTTTCATTAACCAACACACTTACCACAGCGATGATAAGTGCCGGTTTTGTATGCCGCATTAATTTCTTCTTCACCCCCACAAGCGTGACATTTAACTTTGATCAATTTGACAGGAGGTCGCCTCTTTGTCCTAGCAACTTCTGGAGTTGTGATGTCTTTGGATTCAGTACCATCATCTGTAAACTGATTCTCGCCAACTTCAATGGATTCTTTTCTACCATATTTAGATGTAGATTCTCTAGGTTCCGTAGAGAAGTCTAAGTCTTTCGACCGCACCTGCACTGATGATTGCACGGTTTCTTCTGTTGCTGGCTCTGGCTTTGGGTCTGGGGTTCTTGCTTCTTTTGCACCTCTTCCTGCTGGTCTGATTTCTTCTCCTGTGAGGACTGCGAAGCCCTGAATAATTTGTTCCATATCATTATTAATAATTCCTTTTTTAATTTTATCTATAGGATTCATTTCTTCTTCTCCGGCTAAGTTCTAAAAGAGTATCAGCCTGTCTTCTAATATCTCTTATTGTGTCAGTTAGTATAGTAACTCTTCCTTCAGCGATCCTCTTGACTCTCCATACCTTTTGTATAAAATCATCCTCTCTTATGATTGAGTTTACTTTTACTTCCCACTTTGTGTATTTGTCAAAGTTATTAGCCCTGCTAGCAACTGTGTGGTTTATAAGCTCTTCGCACCATTTAAATCTAGCTAAATGCTTATTGCATATTTTTTGTAGAAAGTTGCAATACCCCTGAACGACAAAAGCTTTCTCGCAACACTCCTCTCCTGTTAGCGATTTTAATTCAAAGGAGCTAAGATTTATTATAACTTCAACTTCAGGATTATGCTCTACTTTGACAACACCTTCAGCGCTGGTGTATTCTTCTAGGTCTTTTATAAAAGCCTCAAGCTTCTCGATTGATAATTCTTCTTTTCCACTCATCTTCTGATTCCGAATAACTTAATGCAACGAGAGCAATAGAATTTATTTGAAGCCAATTTGCTTTATCCCTATCCCTAGCTTTTGACTTCCGAAACCCCACCTTATCACCATGAAAATGGGCGACAAACTCAAAGTGCTGCCGCCCGTGAACTTCGACCGCCAGAGATTCTGACGGTATCAAGAAGTCAACGAATAGCGTAGATCTTCTTGATGGCTTATGTGAACCGGGAAGGGGAACTTCCTCAAGGATTGTATCATACGGGAAAATTTGACGCAAGAGTTTTCTTGCAGAAATATGTAATTTAGAGCGAGGTCTTTTGTCATCCCCATAGACAACATGCTTGGAAACATTCCATAACCGTTCCCTGCCATCAAAACCAATCGCCCTCAAAACAGCATTTCCTTTAATGAATTTTGCAAAGAAGGCCAAAGATCGTTTTCGTCAAGAAATTCCTTGAGTTTGTTTTGCCCTTGAAACTTAACAAACTTGGCAAGCTTTTCTTCATCGCCATCTTCGATACCTTCTGCTTCAAGAAGTTTTTTGATTGGCTTTGGGTTGTCGATTAAGAAGTCGCATGTGTACCAAGCACCGGCAGCGGAAATCAAATCAAAATCATTAGCCTGTTCAAACATTTCTTGCTTGTAGTCAATTCCAGTTCCGTATCTGAGCCAACCAATAGCTTCGCCACCAACAAAACCGCCAAGAGCAGAAGTGATTACTTTCCAATGGAGGGCTTGACCTATTTGGTTACCATCGTTTTTATCTTTCCAAGCTTGAATCCATGCTATTTCAAGGATAGTATCTGCTTGGTAACGCACCTTTACTCCACCATCTGCCACTTTCTTTTTGCCCATACCGCCAGTGTTAGCTATAAAGTGAGTAATCATTATAATGATAGCTTTTTGTTTAGGGACTACGCTACTCATTTTCTTGCAGAAGTTAGATAGTATCTTAGGAACTCCCGGTCTATAATCACCCCTCACTTCTTCGTCTAGATCCTTCTGTGCTATAAAGCTAGATATTGAATCAATAATGACTACGCAGTTAGGATGAGATTTTACCAACTTTTCTACAGCACCTAAATACTTTTCTGCACTAAGGGTTTCTCCCTCAGATTGGACAACAGTAATTTTATCAGCTTGAAGACCATGCACGCCTTCAAAATTTTTGGTACTCAACCTACCTTCTACATTAACATAAAATATAGGACGCTCCCCATATTCTTTCTTTTGGCAATTAGCGGCAAACTGCAAGGCTGTTGTTGTCTTGCCAGACTTTGGATCGCCAATCATTTGAATCCAAGTACCTTCTCTAAATCCACCACCAAGAGCATAGTCTAAAGCAGGACTAACGGGAATGACCTGCATATCTTTTAAGTCTTGAAAAACTTCAGCACCGTTTACTAGTATGTTTCCATACTTTTTGGTAATGGTCTTTAATGTTGCTGCATCATTCATTGTCTAGGTTCCTAAGTTTTGATATCTTGCTTTGTTTTCCGTAGGGGTTTTGAGGATTTAAGAGGCTATTGTCTTTATACTCCACCTCTTTAATTTCTCTTTCGTTTATTTTGTTTATAGCGACCTGCTCTTTTTTTATAATATCCTCAAGCCACTTTACCCTAAGAGAATATACATTTTTACCCTTGTAAGAATTTAAGGCATTGATGATTGCCTTTTCGTGGTATTTTTTAAGAAGTTGGTAGGCTTTTGTTACTTGGCTCTGGAATTCTTTTTTCCACTTTTCGGTGTTCCACAAAGCATATGCTGGCCTGCCAACGTTTTCTTTTTCTGCTTTTCTGAGACATACCATCTCGGCTATATACTGAGCGGCGTTACACTTTTGTCCTGTTGTTTTGTGCTTGTAACCTTTGTTCATCTAAAATTCCCTTTTTAGCAATAATACATTCTGGCAATTCGTAGGGGTCTCTTTCTTCAATTCCTTCAGCAATTAGCTCAGGAAGTCTCCATTTTCTAGCAGAGAGTTTTTCTCCGGTTAGCGTACCAATAATAAAAGAGTGCATTGTCATATCTCCAAACATCAATGCGCCAGCACTTTTACAAAAGAAGTATCCATCATGGTTAGAGCCTACATCAACCACATTAGATCTATTGCGTAATTTTATATTGGTTATATGTAATTGGTTGTCTTCGCAATATTTTTTAAGTCTAGACCATGCACTCAAAGGTTTTACGTTTGGTCTTCCATCGTCTTGGTAGATTGTTTCCCCATTAGAGAGGGTTGCAATCCACAACGGATTGTTGTCTGCATACACTCTAATATATGCGTCCATTTCTTTAGATAAAAACACGCTCATTTTTTTTCTGGTTTTATGATATGAATAGCGTTTTGATGTCTGTGTGATTGATTGACCCTGCTTCTTCTGGTTTCGTCAGCGACTTCAGAAGCTGCTGGTGTCATGATTGTTACACCACGATCTTCTTTGTGACCAAACAGATCACTCATGTGTGTATCTTTTTCTTTAGCTGTGTCTACATGACCAGTGTCTTGTTTCTTAACAATATCTTTGCTGTGCTTTTTAATAAAGGAAACCGATCTATTTAGATCCTTAGCAAGTTCTTCAGCAGTAGATTCAGTGTTATTCTCTAAATAACATTTTTCAACTTTGGTAATTCTTCCGGTTTTCTTAGACATCAATATTACTCCTCTCGGCCCAAGTGAGACGATTTCTTTTTTTAGACTCTAGATAGTCTACATAGAAACCAAAGGTGTTCTTTGCAACCTTTTTGAATTCAGTGGTAAGACTGTTTATTTTAGTGGCATCTATCCCCTGTGGATCAAACAAAGAGCCTCTTAAAAATTTAGCATAATAGTTTTCTTTGCCGTCTGTTGTTATTGCGTAAGCACAAGTCTTCTTTGTTTCTTCTGTTTCTATGTTTCCATCGTAATCAAAAAAAACAATTTCAACCGATTTCTGATTTAAAAACCTAGATATATCTTCAGTCATTACCATCTCCTTTTCATTTTGGTGACTAAGACTCCATCTCTATCTTCCGCGCCACCTTTTCCTAATTTTAATCGTTTTGGTGTTTGCTGAAAGTAGTCGCCCACAAGTTCTATAAGCCAGCTTTCCCCATCGCAAAATGGACATTCAATAATCATCCTATAAGATTTTTCCGAGTCTCTTACTTTTACCATCTTTAAGAGAAGCTCTTCGCAATCGGCGCACTTTACATCATACTCTTCAAAGTCTTCAACGCGCACCATAGGTTTTTCATCTTTATTTTCTTCCATCTTTGATATACCTAGCTTTTTGGGCTTTACTCATCTTGTTTATATCCGCTTGGGTGGCATCTCCAGATTTTTCTACCCAAGTTTTTGGACGTTGTTTTTTTAGGTTTCCTTTTTCTTGCTTAGCTCTATGGTCTTGTAGTTCATATCTTCCCATTTTACTGGTATTAGATTCCGCAAGCTGACCAAGGGTCGTAGGCTCACCTTTTACAAAACCCATAGGAACTTGGTTGACAACGATTTTAATATTTGAACTGCCGCAATCTTCGCAGGGAGAAGGTTCTTGATTAAAGCGATGGAATTGTTCAAACTCACAGCCACAGTCATTGCAAAGATAATCGTAAGTTGGCATTTAATGATACTTTACAGGCCCATCGTAGAGGGCTTCCAAGATTCTTGAAATTATTTTATTTCTTATTATATCATGCTCGGTCAATTCGGCAATGCCAACACCCGTGACATTATCAAGACGATCCAAAAATTCCTCTAGACCGCCTTGGTCTTTTTTCAATAAATCTGTCTGGTCGATATCGCCATTAATAACCGCTTTTGAGTCCCAACCAATCCTAGTTATGAACATCTTTAATTGTTCAAATGTAGCATTTTGGGCTTCATCTAATATCATAAAGCAATTATGAAAATTTCGCCCTCTCATATACTCCAAAGGGCAAACTTCTATCCTGCCTTCATCTCTGTAGGCTTGAACTCTGTTGCTATTTAGCCTGTATTCCATTTCTTCTATTACAGGAACTAAATATGGATGAATCTTTTCTTCAAAGGTTCCGGGTAAAAACCCTAAACCACGACCAGATTCAATTACAGGTCTAGTAACGATTATCTTTTCAATTCTTTTATCTAATAAATAGTCGCAAGCTAGACCTACAGCAACCGCTGTTTTTCCTGTTCCAGCGGGGCCTGTGCAGAAGGTTACATCATTTTTTTCTATTGTATTAATGTAAGCCTCTTGGTTTTTCGTTTTTGGTTTTAAGGCTTTCCTTCTTTTGGTTTCCCCGTTGTTAGTAGATTTTCTTCTGGCCATGTATTATTTACCTGTTGACCCAAAACCCCCAGAGCCTCTCTTTGTCGAGTCTAACTCTTCTACTTCTTGGATTCTAAAGAGTGGAATTTTTTGAATTAATATTTGAGCGACTCTATCGCCAAGCTCAATATCATACGATTCATTTGTTGTGTTATGCAAACAAACTTTTACTTCTCCTCTGTATCCAGAATCAATAACACCAGCGTGTCTATGAATTCCTTTTACACCCATAGAAGACCTATCCCATATAAGCCCTGCATAACCTTTTGGAATAGCCATTGCTATACCTGTAGAAACCAGCACTGTGCCTCCTGCTGGAATTGTTGTGGATTCATCTGAATATAAATCCCAACCAGCGTCCTCTGTGTCTTTTGTTGGAACGTTGGCTGTTTCAGAAAGTTTTTTAACTTCAAAGCGTTTGTATCCGGTAATGGTAGCTTGTCCTGAGTGCGTAGCCATTTAAATTCCTTTTTTTAGATTTCACATTTTCCACCAGCGCAAGCCCATTCTTGTTCAGGCTTGACGTTGTTTTCTTCCTCTATAACTTCTGTGTAATCAACAGGGTTGTATTCCCTGCTAAGATCAACCCATTCTTTCCAGTTGTATACATCTTTCATGCAATAAGTTAGTTTGCGAACATCTCCGTCGAAGTATTTGTCAGCAAACCTTTTGCATCTATCAGACCATTCTTTTTTACCATTCCCTTTTATCTTGGCTCCAACGCCAAGTAGAGAATCGCAAGCAGCCCACAGGTTGTCTTCCCATAAATTAAGGGCGACTTCTATTAATCCGCTCACAAACAACGAAGCATCTCCGTAGTGACGGACTTGTTCCGTTGGTAGGTATATCGCTGTGAAGGGAGCTTGAGGATAATCTTTATCTCCTGTGATTGGCAATAAAGAAATACCGCAGAAAAATTTTCTATTTTTATAAATGAACTTTTCTACATTTTCCCATTCATCTGGTTTTACATTAATAGTATTTGAAACATTGTGTACCAACCAAGGTTGTGTGCATAGGCTTTTATTAGTTCCGGGGATAACCCAGTTTTGTTGTGTGCTTTTTACATGGTTTAGTAGGTCTATGGCTTCGACTTGGTTCTTTGTTTTTGCACCGGCGGGAACTTCAACACAAAAAGCAACTACATCGTCACTGTCGTTGTTTGACCAAACAGACTCTTCACATGCTCTTGGGTTTATTTCTTTAAAGTAGTTGTAGATTGGTTCCATCTTATTAGCTTGAACCCGTCTAATATAACGCTTGGCATGATGAGGATGAATACCAGAGCTAGTCCCAAGAACGCAACTGCTAGTGCCTTCAGGTTTAATACAAGTAGTCCTAGCAGCTTGGTTGATTCCAATGATTTTAGCGACTCTTTTATTTTCATTTTTAACAGTCTTAGCTCCAGATTTTTGTATTTCAGGGCTTAAACATATTTCGTGCTGTTCCATGATACCAGTCATAGAAACGCCAAGCAGGGCTTCTCTTGATACTATATTCTCGCTTGTTTTTCCGAGGTATGAAAACGAAGCAAACCCAGCTTGTAGTGTTCCAATTATAGAAGCTGCTTTGCAAGCTTCAAGAAAGTCTTCCTTCGATTTTATTTTAGCGCAATTAATTGTGCTTAGGTTACAAGCCTGCCAGCCGCTTTCTCCTGTTGTTTCATCAACAGGCCACATACCAATTTCAACACAAGGATTTACTATTAGCTCTGTGGAATCAGACCATACAAATCCGGGTTCTCCAAATTCTTTAACAGACTTCATTAGTTCTGAGAACTGTTTTGCTGTTGTCTTATCTCTTAATAGAATAGCGGAGTTATTAGATCTGCCTCTTTGTGGGTTATCTACAAACCAAGAGCCTGTCTTGGCTTTAGCCATTTCTTCATCATCTGGGCTAAATAAACATATAGTTGCACTTCTACGAACACCACCAGAAATAACAGCGTCAGCGCTATGCATTACTATATCGTAAGCTTGAATTGGTGTAAGATTTCTTATTGATTTGTCGCAAAAATCTAGATCTTTTAATGCCTTGTCTAATATTTTTCTGATGTTAGATAGAGCGTTCTTTAATGGTTCTGGGCCGGGAGCTTTTCCACCGCTGGAGTTTAGGAAAGACCCAGCAGGTCTTATTTCAGAATAATCAAAGTTTACGTTTTTACCT